>Ga0265292_1000158_pt1 | contig 126025 bp, 89 predicted proteins | sample Munlanlewell296A_FD_189080 | JGI IMG/M metagenome (GOLD analysis project Ga0265292, IMG submission 189080) | Leachate microbial communities from a municipal landfill in Southern Ontario, Canada - Leachate well 296A | ecosystem: Engineered > Solid waste > Landfill > Unclassified | place: Canada... | reverse complement strand
CAAAAGATTATAAAGCAGTAATTTACACAGTTCTTTGTTTTGGGGTATGGTGCATCATTCCGAGGGACTCAATTTCTACTAATGTTTCTTTTTCCAGGGTGCCCCTTATCAGTTGCCACTAGCTAAAGATAGTGGCAACTGATCATTGGTTTCGTTTCACGCGTTACCTTTCACGTTTTAAAAATGATCCATAATGAACAAAATCACCCTCTTTCGACGATCAAGCCTGGCGCAAACTGGATTTGCCCCACGACTGGTCCGTCGAAGGTGAATTTATAGAATCAAACCCCGCCGGTGAATCGGGGGGATACATGAACAGTACGGTTTATATCAACGGCATTTATCTTGGAAACCGCCCGTATGGTTTTAGCACTTTTGAGTATGACCTCACCCCAAATGTAAAATATGGTGATCAGGAAAATGTAATTGCCGTAAAAGTCGACCATTCTCTGCAACCCAGTTGCCGTTGGTATACCGGTTCCGGAATAAACCGGAATGCTCACGAAGGCCGGATCATGGCGACCATAAAGCCAACAAAATCCGGTGTGATCAGGGTAGAGGCATTCTCAGAGGGTATCGTAGGGGCAATTAAAACAATAACTGCCAAATAATTATGAAATTAAAAACTCTGATATACAGCAGCTTGGTCAGATTAATTCTCTTAATCTTACTAATATCCGGATGCAATACAAGCAAATATTCGGATATTAAAAATGATACTGTTCAGTTGATTAATCCAGATCAAATCAACGTTCAAGGTGAACTCAACACCCGGTTAATGAAAAATTTTGACCGGCTTGAGGAAGGAAAGTATCAGCCTGATAGTCTTTTTATTAGCGAGGAAGAAAGTAACTGGTGGCCGGGTGACAAAGAAGGCAGAACTATACTGGCTCTGACAAAACTTGCCCAGGCTACCGGAAGAGAACCCAAATACCTGGATACCATTATCAAACTGTTCCCTGAAAAAGTGAATGAGAAGGGATATTTCTACTTATGGAAAATAGATGCTAATGTACTTGCTTCTATAAACAGGATTATTGAAAGAGTTGGAAACTGGATACTTTCAACAGATATTGGTTGCGATTTTATTTTTATGGACGGTGTTGTTCAGGCCTATCAGGTTAGCCAACAGGAGGAACTGAAACCGTTAATCGATGAAATGATCGGTTTATTCCGGAAAATTGACCTGGTTCAGATCAAGGCCCAAACTCATGCCTCATTAACCGGGTTAAGGGCGTTGCTGCGTTATTATCAGACCACGGGAGACAATTCAATGATTCAAACCGCAGAAAAAAACTTCAACCTGTATCTGAAATATGCCCGAACCGAGAATTATGAAAACTACAACTGGTTTGGCAGGCCGGAAGGAACTTGAAAATCCGAACAGCATGAATGGATACCATAAATACTTCTATGGACCGCTCATACTTGGTCACGTGGGTAAGGAGGAAATTCAAATCCCCCAAAATGCTGAATTTGAAGCGATAGACACTGAATCATTTGTTGTAAAAAATAGTTCTATCCGATTCACCCCTGTACATCATCTATTGAATCGGGAGGTAAAAAAAGAAACCGGTTATCAAATACAGGTATTGTTTAAAAACGAATAGTGCGATTCAATTATCGGTACTGAAATTTCGGTTTCTTTGCATTCATCATGTCGCTTTTCATTACCTCTTTAAACTCCGGCAGCAATGGCAATTGCTATTATGTAGGCAATCACCGCGAGGCTGTGCTTATCGATGCAGGCATCTCCTGCCGTGAAACGGAAAATCGAATCGAACGTTTAGGATTGTCTTTCAAAAAAATAAAGGCAGTTTTTATTTCGCACGAACATACTGATCATACGGGGGGTGTGGAATTAATTGCGCGTAGATACCAGATACCCGTTTACATTACTGCAGCTACCAATCAACATAGTAGGCTGAGGCTCGACGAAAACCTGGTGATCCCTTTAAAAGCTTATGCGCCTGCACAGGTTGGTGAACTCGTTGTGAACGCCTTTCCAAAACTTCATGATGCCCGGGAGCCTCATAGTTTTACTGTAGCAGGTGGTGGAATAACCGTCGGCATATTCACCGATATAGGAACAATCTGTGACCATGTCATTCAAAACTTCAGGCTATGCCATGCCGCCTTCCTGGAAGCGAATTATGATGAAGTTATGCTGGAAGAAGGCCGCTACCCGCAGTTTCTTAAAAATCGGATACGCGGCGACCATGGGCATTTATCCAACCTCCAGGCCCTCGAACTATTCTCCACGCACAAGCCTCATTTTATTATCTCTGCACATCTGCCGGAAATTGCACCGCTGTTTCACATAAAACAAAAAGGACTTACAAAATTTGTGCAAGTCCTTTTTTTCTCAGTCGGGATGGAGAGATTTGAACTCTCGACCCCTCGCCCCCCAGACGTGAAAATCCATGTATAATTATACATAAATTTGCATATATTTGCTTGATATACATTGAATTAAAGATATTTACGAATTTGGCTGGAAGTGAAAGTTTGTATATTTTTGCATAAAATGTTTCACATATGTTTCACATTTTTTTTAACCCGCTAAAATGGCAACAGTAAAATTGGATCTCAGAAGGGACGTCAAGTTCAGGGATAATCACCTGCCGATCGTTTTGGTGGTGATCGCCAACCGGAAGAAACTGGTCATTCATCTGGGACATTCGGTCCGGCCCGAACATTGGGATGAGGATAAGGGACTGCCCAACGCCAAATGCCCGAATAGTGCCCACCTCAAAGGTTTGCTGCTTTCGAAACTGGCACTGGCCGGTAAAGAGGTTCTCAAAATGGAGGAAGAGATTGGCAGGGTGGACCTGAAGGAGCTTAAACGTAAGATCAAGCCACAGGAAGAGTCGAAGGGCATCCAGGCCTATGCACAGGCAATTGCAGACAAACAGGTTGCCGCCGGAAATATCGGCAATTCAAGGGCCTATCTGAGTACCATCAGCATGCTAAAGAAATTTGCCGGCGACAAAGAGATCAATTTTTCCGAGTTCAACTATAAGAAGCTGCTGGAATTCGAGCAGTTCATGGCCAGCAAGAAACTTCAGACCAATACGATTGCTTTCTATATGCGAACTCTCCGGGCCATTCTCAACCGGGCGGTCAAGGAGGGTGTTTGCAAGGATACCAATTACGTGTTCCGGGATTACCGGATCAGGCATGAAGAAACCCGCAAACGGGCCATCACCAAAACAGAGATCGATGCCATCAGGAATCTGAATCTGGAAACCAGCACGCCGATGGAATTTGCCCGTGATATGTTTATGTTTAGTTTCTATACCCGGGGAATGAACCTGATCGACATTGCATACCTCAAAAAAGCTGACATCCGCAACGGCCGGATCGAATATTCGAGGAGAAAAACCAGTCAGCAGTTTTCCATCAAATTGACCGAAGCGGCCACTGTCATTCTTGAACGGTATCACAACGATTCTCCCTTTGCGTTTCCGGTCATAAAACGGAAAGGCAATGAGTACCTCGATTATGTGAGTTTTAAACGGCTGGTCAATAAAAAGCTTAAAGACATCGCTGAGCTGGCCGAAATTTCAACTCCACTCACCACCTATGTTGCCCGCCACTCCTGGGCCACCATCGCCAAACGGCAGGGTATCTCAACGGCAATTATCTCCGAAGGTCTCGGCCATGAAACCGAACAGACCACGCAAGTGTATTTGGATAGTTTTGAGAACGATGTCCTGGATAGGGCGAATGAGCTGGTGACGGGGTAGGGTGGACTTCTGGACCTGGAGAAACTAGTTACGTTTTTCCAAATTCCTGATAAACATTGGTACTCTAGGAGCTTTGCAAAATGCCTTTATGGCGATTTTGTGGTGTTTATTTTTATTTCTTAAGCAATCTTCTAAGCAGCTCGATTATATCATCCTTGGATTTCATTAATTCCTTGAGCGCTGCTATTTCGACATCCTTTGCTTCCTCTTCCTTCCTGATTTCCGGAGCTGGGATAATTTTCATTCAGTGCTTCTTTTTAAATACCACCAAGGTATAATGTTACCAATGAAATTTACATATCGACCACTTATGACAGCGTTTTCTACAGTTGCGTTAGAACTTTCGGCCTGAATTTTCTATCTTTGTAATATGAATCTCATCGAACACCATAGTAATCAGGTTTTTGAACTTTGCGAGCAGCACAAGGTCAGAGAACTCTATGCCTTCGGATCTGTTTTAACAGACGATTTCAATGAATCGAGTGACATCGATCTGTTGATTCAGTTCGCACAGGTCGATCTGATGGAATACTTCGACAATTATATGGATCTAAAAGAAGCGTTCGAGAAATTGTTTGGCAGGCCAGTTGATTTGGTAGAGAACCAGGCAATACGAAATCCCGTATTCCGCCGGATCGTTGATCGGGATAAAAAGTTGTTATATGAACGAAAAAGTGCTTAAATGTCTTTATGACATTCAATTGGCAATTTCCGAGATCGATTCGTTCATTGAAATGATCCCCAATGAGTTTGAAGAATATAGTCGACACCCGGTTATTAAAAGAGCTATCGAAAGAAACCTTGAAATAATCGGGGAAGCTGTTAACCGGATTCTTAAAGAGGAACCAGAATATCCGATCGAGAAAGCCTATCGGATTGTCGGACTTCGGAACCAGATTATCCACGGTTATGATACCGTTTCCGATGAGAATATCTGGGCAATGCTCAATAATCATCTGCCTAAACTACGCACGGAGGTTTCCAATCTTATCAAGAATGAGGAAGGTTAGGGGATATCGTCACCGAAAAACGACCGATACCTGGCTAAAACCTGGCATCAAAGAAACACTTACACATTTTAATGTGTAAGTGTTTTTTTTGGGGGGATACTATATCCCTGTGATTTATAAAGTTCCAAAAGTTCGGATAATTTCTGGACTATATCCGGATATTGGCTATAAAGGTTAACTTGTTCCTGAGGGTCTTTTCCCATATCGTATAAAGTACCGGGGGCTTCACCTTTCTGAGGTTTAATCACTTTTGGTATAGTGAATCCCCCGGAACCAAGATAGGGAGTGAGTTTCCATTTTCCTTTTCTGATGGAGAAAAACCCATCCAGGGAATGATGAATGGTGGCTTCCCGTATTGGCGAATAACTAACTTCACCGACAAAAGCCGGCCAAAGATTATAACTATCCTCGCCAGCACCTTCCGGAACCGTTTGATGCAGCATACCGGCAAGGGTTCCCATAAGATCAGTTGTACACATTACCTCCTCGGAAGCAAGCCCGGCAGGGATAATTCCTTTCCATCGGGCAACAAATGGTATCCGGTGTCCGGCTTCATATATATCGGCTTTTTGTCCTTTAAAGTGGTAATTGGCGCGATGACCAGTTTCTTCTATGTCGGATGGCCCCCAGTCCGATCCGTTATCGGACGTGACAATGACAAGTGTATTATCATCAATATTTGCATTTTTAACTGTTTCAAGCACCTTTCCGAGCATTTCATCCACCATTGCTACATAATCACCGTATTTTCCAGCTGATGAACGTCCTTTAAATTCCAGAGTTGGAAGCCATGGAGTATGAGGTGCCGGTAATGACAGATATAAAAAGAAGGGTTTGTTGTGCTTACCAGCACTCGATATATAGGCACAGGCCGAATCAACAAAGGTTGGTAATACCTTAAAAAAATCGAAGCTTGGTGACATTTTACCAGCCCGCCAAAAAACTCCCCGGCCATCAACATCCTGGTTCTTTCCTTCTGTATAAAAGGTCGGCGCTTCAACCACAATCCCATTGCGTATATAGCAGTATGGATACATGTCCAGGGAGGCCGGAATAATCAATGAATTATCAAAACCATGGTCAGATGGGTCTCCTTTTACAGGTTTGATATAATCAACATTGTCGTCAAAATTTGAAGGGATCTGGTCACCTCCCTGGACATCAGGAATTGCTTTAGTGCTGTCTTTTTTGCTCCAATCGAGCCCCAGATGCCATTTGCCGATGCAGGCGGTTTGGTATCCTTTCTCTTTCAAAAAAGAAGCAACAGTTGTTCTACCAGGCTCAATTAATGATGTTGAATAACCCCAAAGTACACCATTTTTTAATCTCGTCCGAAAAGCATATCTGCCAGTAAGTATTCCATAACGGGTAGGCGTGCATACTGCAGAACTGGAATGAGCATCGGTAAAATGAACCCCTTCCCGCACAATTTTATCCATATTAGGCGTCGGGATACGTGAATCAGGATTTAAGCTTCTCAAATCACCATAACCAAGGTCATCTGCAAGAATATAAATGATGTTGGGTTTTTCGGTATTAGTACTTATATTTTTAGGTTTATCATTTTTAATCCCAGTACAGTTAGTCATAAGAACTGATAACGCAAGAAAACAATTTGATGGACGAAGGTATGAGCAAAAATAATTCATGTTTCAAATTATTCGTTAGAAAAACAATTAGAATAAAATATTGGTATCCAATAATTTCTATAGTTAACTTTTCCCCATAAATTCCGCCTTCTTGTTCAGGATCAATAGCAACTCTGTTTGTTCGTCCCCTAATAATTACCTTTTCTTCAGGCTTTTATATCTCAGTAGCTTTTGAGAGGGTTTTAATAGGGGCTTTTTTCAGATCTTTCATTCACACCCGATTCAACAGGATCATATATTTTCACTTTATTAAAGTACTTCTTCAAAATATATTCAGGCTGGTTCTCATCGGGTACCTGTTTCAATTTTTTATAGTCGTATTCCAAAGGTAAAATAGTTTTAGGTGTTAAGGATGCTGTATCATCGGTTGCCATATACCAATCTTTCAGAATATCCATCATTTCATATACTTTGGTTTGGTATTCGGGTCGCGCTGCAAGATTATTGATCTCCAACGGATCTTTTTCAAGATTGAAAAGTTGGGTGTAGTTCCGTTCAGGATAGCGAATCAGTTTCCATTCTTTGGTTCGGACCGCACGGACAGTATTTCGGTAAACGGTATACAGAGATGTTCGAACCCCTTCCGCTGTTCCCCTGATAACCGGAGTAATATCTTTCCCGTCGATTCCTTCAGGGACTGGTAATTTACTAAGGTTACTCAGGGTTGGAAAAATATCATACAGGTAAACAAGTGCGTCTGAAACTTTTGCTTTTGGAATTCCCGGGCCAGTGAATATCAATGGTACTTTCATACAGTCTTCATACAGACTTTGTTTTCCCAGCAAACCATGACTGCCGATTGCTAATCCGTTATCGGCGGAATATATGATAATTGTTTTGTCATACAAACTATTCTTTTTTAAGGTTTCGATGATTTCTCCAACTTTAGCATCCAGGTGTGAGATCAACGCATAATAATCCGCTAACGATGCCTGGATGATTTCCGGTGTACGAGGCCATGGGGCAAGGGTTTCGTCCCTGATATCTAGCTGATCGAATGCGAATGGATGAAGCTTCATAAAGTTACCAGGTACTGGTATTGACTCATCGGGATACATCCCAATGTAATCTTCACGTGGTGAACGCGGGTCATGAGGTGCTGTAAATGCTACATAGCAGAAGAAGGGTTTTTCCTTCTTACCGTTGGCATATTCGTTGATAAAATCCATCGCTGCCTGGGCAAAAAGATCTGTTGAGTAACCCTTATTCACCGGTTCCGATAATTTTCCATCCGGACCTAAATCCTGGCAGGGGACAATATAATGATTGCACATTCCTCCCAGAAACACGTTTTTACCTTTTTGGAATGAAGCTTCGAAAGTTTTACCTCCGTTGTGCCATTTCCCGGTACCAAAAGTTTCGTAGCCATTTTGAGCAAAATGCATTGGCATTGTTTTAACACCGTCCAGCACGTCATACACATGGAACAAGTTTTTTCCACTCAACAGCATGGCCCGACTGGGTGCGCAAATCGCCCCATGATGCCCCCCCATCACATAACAATTGGAGAAACGAACACCTGTCTTCGCAAGATTATCGATATTTGGGGTATTGATATAAGTATTACCCGTGGCTCCCAGTGCATCTGCCCTCTGGTCGTCGGCAAATAAAAATAAAATATTGGATTTACTTTTGATTTTCCCAATAACATCTTTGGATTCAGTATGACATGAAACCAAAGTGCCTGTAATCATCAAACTGGCTGTTGATAGCACTTTTAAACAATTTATTTTTCTTTTCATTTCATTCATATTATTTGTTATTTACTTTTTCTAAAGCTGAATTACTGGTTCTTACCCTGAATTGAACAGAATTCCTACAATGCGGTTTTTGAACACCTTATATTCATTGGTTTTTTGGCTGACTGGATAAAATAAATTCAAGCCTAGTGGACAATTGCCTGAGCGTTTTCCTGTATTGTTGTAATTTCGATACATTCTTATTTTCACCGGGATCATTCCTATGATCGTACAATTCCCTGGAGACAACTTTACCTGAGGCCAGATGTGTCCATTCGATATACCTAAAATCATTGGTTCGTATCGAAAAACCTAAGATCACATGAATGGAATCAGTATCTATGGTTTCATTGGAAGGCCATAAACTGAAGGCTTCATTTCTGACTGCCTTGGAAGGATTCTGGAGGACTGGTATCAGGTTAATTCCATCGATATTTTCAGGTATATTCAATTCACATAAACTGCATAGTGTGGGATAAATGTCGAGAACTTGTACAAATGACGCAGACTGTTTGCCGTTGGCCATACCGGGAGCTCTAATAATCAAAGGTACATTGGTATCAAGTTCAAAGTTAGTATGCTTGCCCCACATACCATGTTCCCCAAGTTTCCATCCATTATCGCCTAAGAGCACAACAATGGTATTTTGAGCCAATCCCAAGCTGTCAAGCGCATTCAGGACTATGCCAACCTGTGCATCAACGTAGGAAACGCAGGCGTAATAGCCATGAATGAGCATCCTGGAGGTTTCATCTGAAATCGGTTCATTCCCGTCAGGAATATTGGTATATGTTCTAAGTTCAACTGAATTATTCCAACCATGAACAGAACCGTTTTCCGGATAAAAGGGATTCTCAGCCAGAATAATGCTGTCGTGAGGATATAGGTCCCAGTATTTTTTGGGTGCACAAAAAGGGAGGTGTGGCTTTCTGAAACCTATACCCAAAAAGAATGGCTGGTTAGTTTGTTTCAGTTCCCCAAGTTTCTGTACGGCCCATTCAGCATAAAAACCATCCCGGTATTCATTATCCATGACGTCTGCAATTTCCCATGCCGGGCCTTTCTCGTTTTCAATCTGGCTAATGGCTTCAGGAGTCAGATAGCCCCTGCCCGTTTCCCTTGAACCAGGTTCATCTTCAAGCCAGGTTTCGCCAAACTGTTTAATATGATCTTCTTTGTAATGATATAGTTTCCCTATCCCTGCTACATTGTAATCATTTTGGCTGAAGTATTTGTTCAGGGTAAGTACTTTTGGCATAAGGCTATCAACTGATAGAGAAGTATATATGTGGTTTTTTGTCGGCATTAATCCGGTGAACAAACTAGCCCTTGAGGCCATACAGATAGCCTGCTGACAGTAGGCCCTGTTAAACATTACACCTTGATTTGCTAACCGATCGATGTTGGGTGATTTCACCATCACAGATCCATAGCAGCCCAATTCTGTACGAAGATCATCCATAACAATAAATAATACATTAGGCTTCGGCTGAACTTGTCCGGAAAGTTTTTCAGAACCTGCACAGGCTAATACAATAATTGTTGCAGAAATACTTAGAGCAGCAGGGGCAAATGGTTGTGGTATCATAGGTCGGACTTATTTCCTTTTCTTGGATCAATGTTGATATTCTTCATTGTGCCATTTATCCTGAATGGGCCAGCTTTGATAATTTTATTTGCGGTGTCCGGAGCAACCAGTAATGAAAGCTCCAGTAATTCTGTATCAAGTGTTGCATCAATTACTTGTATGCTGCCTTTCTTTTCCCATCCAAATAGCAGCTGACTGGTTTCCATGTCAAGCTTGAGATTAGGCTCAGGATGTTTTATTTTAATGTAGCCTGGAGGCATCTTACTGTAAACATTCCCATCTGCATAATTAAATTCATTGGGGAATTCGATAGCATGTTTCCCGCAGTTAATAAAGATATTATCAGTCACCTTGTGAAACCGTGCAATTCCTCCTCTGTTGAGTACCATCCGGTTAGTCTGCCATTCATCAAGAAAAGAGGCATACCCGGTATTTTCTATATCAATTATCAGGTTGTTTTCAAACCTGACACTATCCGTTCCACTTCCTATACAGCCATTCCCTCCCGGGTCGTAACCCACTGCTATCCAGGAGGGACCCTTCACTCTGTGAATTATATTATGATCTATAACACAATCATGTACGCTTGCTTCTACATATAACGCGCCTAACGCAGTGGTGATATCTGAAAAAACATTCTTCGTGATGCGGCAATTTTTATTCGAAAGATAATCCAACCATAATCCAGGCGCATGGATAATGTACCTGAAAACGTTTCTCCTGATCAGGCAATTCTCTGCCCTGTGAAGCTTAATTGCTCCTGATTCCCAGGCAAATTCCGCATCCTGCCATCCGATATTTTCAAACAAGTTATCTTCAATCAATAAACTAATACCTCTGTATCCTTCCAACCCTCCAATACCGCATTGTCTGATTATGTTGTTTCTAACAATGTGAAAACCGATCAGGGGCTGAGGAGTTGTATACCACATTTCATTTCCTATATCCATTCCCAGGGAATTTGCCCACTCAATTGTACAGTTCTCAATAATCCAGTGGTGACCACGATTGGAAGAAACCATTCCTCGCTGTGGTACAGGGAACCCATTTCCACAGTGCCGGAAAGTAATCCCATTAATCTTAATATATCCAAATCCATAATGTTTGGGTACGAAGACCTGTTCTTTTGCAGTCGCTTCAATTAAAAAATCACCTGGGCCCTTATCTCCCGGAAACCTAACATGGATTCTCATGCCATTATGTTCTACCCAGAATGCACCTTCCTTTTTCAATAACAATGCAGTTGGTGATAGTACTTGCTCCAGTGGTTTTCCATCAAGAAAAACCATTCCACGCCGTTTAAAATAAGGATCGGGAATTACTTCTTTGAAATCCATAGCTTCACGTTCATGTAATAAATTAACCATTCCAAATGGATTATATCCCATGAAGTCCTCAGGGTGAAAGTCAAATTGCCAGATCTTAATTCCCGCAGTCTTATTTTTCTCATTCACATCAATATCCCTGGCATAATCCCATCCCTTGCCTTCTGTCCATTCCTCCGATTTTAAAATTATTGATCCACTTACAATAACTTTTGCATTTTTTTCTGCTTCATAAGTGATCATTTCCTCAGAACTCTTGCCCCCCTGTAACGGATGAATTGCTTCCCTATATGTTCCTTCCCTGATAATTACCCTTTCTCCGGGGTTAAGTATTTCCGCAGCTTTTGAGATGGTTTTAAAAGGTTTTTTTTCAGACCCATCATTCGTATCCGATGCACGAAGATTTTTTATATCCACATAATATGTTCTGGAATACTTTTGTTTAGTTTCCCAGAATATAAATTTTTCTCCATTAGCCAGTTGGTTATCATTTACATCACTGAAGATGTTCCTTTCATTATTTTCCTGCCCGCAAAGAATGCTTGGTAAACAAAATAAGACACTAATTATCAGCCATTTAATAGTTTTCATATTAAAGTTTTTAAATTAGTTAATCTGAAATTCATGAAAATCATGTATGATCATAGTGTTTTCACTTATATCCCATGGATTCAGTAACATATATATCAATCAGTCCTGATCTGTGCTACTTCAAGTTTTCCCTTTACTTCAATAACAACCGTTGTGATCTTGTTTTCATCAAATTTGGGGAGGTTTAATAGAAATAACCTGGGTCCGGTTTTTTTAAATTCAATACACTTACCTGTTTCCAGAAATTTAACTGAAAGGACTTCGTTCCTAATTTCCGCATAGCAAAATTCCCCGTCAGCAGGCGGATTATTAAAGTGCAGATAAAATTTATTCCCCTTTACCGTAGGAATCAGACTATTGTTCCAAAGATCAGTAAAATCAGACCTGCCGGTCTGCCCATCGATGAATTCGTGATTTTTTTTAAGCCAATCACCGACTTCCGCTAGAATCTTTATAGATTCCTCAGGGAATGTCCCATCAGGCTTCGGACCAACATTCAACAAGAGGTTACCTCCGAGCGAAACACATCTGATCAGTGATTTTATTACCTCTTTGGAACTTTTAAAATTGTGGTCTGTAGCATGATAACCCCAGTTGTCGTTCATGGTCAGGCAAGTTTCCCATGGTCTTCCCCTGGCTCCTTCTTTAATTACATTCTCAGGGGTTCCAAAATCAAAGGGTTCACCATTCCGGTTATTTATTAATATTCCGGGTTGAAGTTTATATACTTCCTTATTGATTGCCTCCCCTTCGAGTCCATCTTCAGGAGCAGTGCCATCCCACCACAGAATATCTATCTTACCATAATTTGTCATTAACTCCCTTACCTGGCTTTTATAAAATTCTACAAATCGTATACGTGCCTCTTCACTGCGCCAGGTTGTGGGCCAGTCCCTTTCAAAAGGAGGATAATCCGGATGAGTCCAATCGGCCGCAGAATAATATAGCCCCACCTTTAACCCTGATTTTCTGACAGCATCCACAAAAAGCCGTACAAGGTCCTTTTTTGGTCCGTAATTCATGGAATTGAATTCTTTTGTCCTGGTATCCCACAGGCAAAAACCGTCATGATGCCGTGCTCCAAAGACAATGTATTTCATGCCGGCATTTATGGCAATTTCAACCCATTTTTCAGGATCAAAATTCTCTGCCGTAAATTTTTCCGCATATTTTTCCTTGTACTCTTCAAAGGGAATAAGTTCCCTGTTCATTACCCATTCTCCCCTGGCAGCCACTGAGTAAGCTCCCATGTGAATAAACATTCCAAAATGTGCCTGACGAAACCATTCACGACGAATCGAATCAGCTGCACCATCACCGGCGGCCTGCAAATGCTCAGTGGTGAGGGCTTTTCCTTTGGATTCCGGTTGGGTTTGATGACATGAACCGAACATTATCATGGCAGATACACTTATCGCGAAAGATGATAATATCAGGTTGTTTCTTAGAGATTGAAGTGGTTGTTTCATGGTTTTTCTTAATATCCCGTGATTTGTTTCAGCAAATTAAAAAAGGACTTCTTTCTTTCGGAGTTTATTCCCCAATCAACCGGTATGCTTTGATAGCCAGCTTCATAGGGCTCGTCTTTCATTCGGTAATCAAAGTATCCCCATGATGCATACCCGGTTACGGCAGCAGTAAAGTTATTCCAATCCTTATTAAAATCGAAATGGTCATCTTCATTGAATAAAATCGGTTTTGGTGTATATCCAGGCACGACCCTTGTCTTCTGCACCATGGCAAGTATGTTATCGGGATTCTTTTCTCCATTACCGTGCAGCAGAATGAAATCGGAAGCCTTAACTACATTCGTAAGCGGGATGAACCTGCCGCCATAGCTGGTCCCTGCATAATAACAGAAGCCGTTTCTATTCTTCCGCTTAACATATTCAATCAGTTCATGCACCCTGTCTGGCTTAAGGATGTCATGGTCGTATTTAACATTGCACTCATTATTGATCTCTATCAGAATATTACGGTAATTCCTGTCAAACAGCCATTCCAGAACATGGTCAATGGCATTCATTATTGCAGTTTCATCCTGCAGCCGTTGGTCCTGTCCGAAATAGAACAGGCCGAGTATGGGGACCATTCCTATTTCATCGGCCTTGTTCAGAATACGTTCCAGCCGTTCCATATATTCCGGACGCAGCTTACCATCATAGGTATACGCAGAATTTAACCACGGCTGTTCCTGTGAATATCCCTGAGGACTGCCTCCCTGCAGGTTAATTGTGAAAGAGAGGAGCCCGTAATCGTACCATTTTTTCATATTGAGTACAAACTCATTTGAATTCCGGTCCGGATCCCATTTTCTGGTGTCGGGATAGATCCATTTATTAATTGTTTGAGGATTAAGGTCATCAAAGATTCCCTGAACCATCCTGGAGTTCATTAAAAGGCCTTCAATTTTGTTCTCCTTCCAAAAACGTCCGGGGTATGTGATCTGATCATTGATATAAAACCGGTCCTTTTTAATTGTTACAACTGTTCTGCTTTTCTTAACCGGTTTGTCGAAATCTGATTCAGTCCGTTTAGTTTTCTCCAATAATTGCTGAAGTTTTAAAACAATTTCAGGTTGTTCATTCCAAAGGTTTTTAGTTTCTCCGGGATCATTTTCCAGGTCATACAATTGCCCCTCAGGATCTCCTGGTGCCGGTTGGGGCGGGGGAGGAAAATAGTAAATCAGATCTTTGAATTTACCGTTAGAAGCATCCATCTCCGGTTTGCCTTCAGCACTGGCATCAGTTGCCGGTCCGATTTCCGGACCGCCATCCCCCAGACCTTCTATGAGTTTCCACTTCCCTTGACGGATCGCGAACATGCCTGAAAGAGAATGATGTATGGTCGACTCCCTGACCGGTTTGTCGATTTTTTTACCCAGCAGCACTGGCAACATATTATAGCTGTCCTCCGCGGCATTTCCGGGAAGAGTATATCCCACAATTGCAGCACTGGTGGCCATGAAATCGGTCAGACAAGTTGTTTCGTCACTGATGGTACCGGGTTTGATCTTGCCGGGCCATCGCACGATGAATGGTACCCGGTGTCCCCCTTCATAGATCTGGCATTTTTCTCCCCGCCAGGGAGCATTGGATTTGAGGCCGAAAGCGGCTGCTTCAGAAGAAGCGCCATTATCGCTGGTTAAAATGATTATCGTCTTTTCCGAAAGTCCCAGCCGATCCAGGGTTTCAAGTATTTCACCCACCGCCCAATCGAATTCAGCTATAAAATCGCCATAAAGCCCGGCATCGCTTTTACCCTGAAAACGGGGATTCGGTGTAAGTGGGGAATGGATATTCACTACCGGATAATAAAGAAAGAAGGGTTTATCCTTATTATCCTCAATAAATCGTACTGCCCGATCGGAGAGGTTTATCGCAGTCTCATCCGGATTTCTTTGAACCCTTTTTATGATTGCCTCATCATGAAGGTCTTCTCCCGGATTTAATCCGACTATGTGGCTGTTTTCCATGAATACCTGCAAATAGGCAGGTGAATTATGGCTATGGGGGACACCGAAATAATAATCGAAACCAACTTCCCGCGGGCCGGGTTTCACCTCACCGGTCCATTCGTGATCTGGATTATTTCCCCAGCCCAGGTGCCATTTCCCAATGCAGCCGGTAGTGTAACCCACCTGTTTCAGCATGCTTGCAACCGTTAGCCTGGAAGTATCTATTAAAAGCGGCATATTTTCCCATAATACCCAATTTTTCAACCAACTGCGCCAGCAATACTGCCCGGTGAGTATTCCATATCGTGTAGGGGTCGACACTGCCGAACTACTATGAGCATCGGTAAAACGCATTCCCTCTTTTGCTAAACGATCACAATTCGGGGTTGTAACCTTTGTTGCGCCGTAACAACATAAATCGCCGTACCCAAGGTCATCTGCCAGTATATAAATAATGTTAGGCCTGATCGGCTCCATCCGGCAACTTTGCGGAATGGTAAACGGAACAGCAGCAAGGCCCAGCAGAAGTTCTTTCCTAAAGAATCTCATGATAAGTTTGTTTTAAGACATTCTAAATCAATTCATCAGGCCAGGGAACCGGTTTTCCGGTGCTCTTGAATATTGGACGCTGTGCATCCACACTGCGGAGATATTGCCCCAATTCCTTTGCCAGTTCTTTCACTTTCTTCTGATTTTCACCAGCCAGGTTGTGAAGTTCACCAATGTCTTCAAGGATGTTAAACAATTGAAAATGCTGGTTTTCATACCAGTAAATAAGCTTCCAGTCGCTGCTTCGTATGGTGCTGGTAGTTGCGATTCCCGGACCGGTCGGCCCCCAGTTGTTGGGAAAATGCCAGTAGAGATTCCTGCCTTTATCCGTTGTGCCTTTTTGAAGAAGCATCGGAACAAAGCTTTTCCCATCCAATTTTTGAACGGCTGAACTGCAGGATGAAAGTACTGACATCAATGATGTTGCCAGTAAACCTGCACCAACCGGGCGCTTCAGATAATTCCAGTTTCTCATTTGGCTATTCTTATGTTTTACAGTCTAATAAACAGATAAATTCTTTATAACCGGTTCGGCAACCGCATCATTAACAACAAGTCTTAAACGCTGGCAATCAACAGGTTTAAACTGTTGAATACGCTTATGTCCGACCGATTCCCCTTCGCAGAGGGTTATCCACTTGCCATTGATAAATGCCTCAACCGAATACTTGCGGATCCGTTCACCTTGCGATATATCCTCCTGAATGACTACATGACTGATTTTTCTCTTCTTATCTAGCTTCAATTCTGTTATTTTTCCCTTTCCTGAATTAGTTGCAACCGGGTTTGAGAATCTCTGTTTGATTTCATCACCCCATTCCTTCAATCGCTTTACATCCGGTTCCGGCAGTAACCCGGTGGAATCTGGCGTCAATCCCATGATCAAAGTGGAATTGCGGCCAACCGACTTATAATACATATCCATCAGACTGTCCAGCGGAAAGATATTTACTTCATCGCCCGGTTCCCAGAACCATTCGTGATGCCCATTGAAGCCGCGAAGGGGTACATCGGACATGGCCGGCATCCAGTATTTTCCATTCAGATCACCTTCTTTCAGTAATTGAAAATCGTTTTCCGCAATCTCACCATGAACACCTGCTGAACAATCAGGATAAGGAAAAGTGGCCCAGCATGGATAGCTCACGGTACCCGTTTCGGAACCTCCCCACCGGGCTTCGGCCAGCTGTTTGTTGTGGTAAAACAGGCAATTAGGCTGATACTGCTGCACGATAGGCAACACGTCGGGTGCACCATTCTCAGGAGAATCAGCACCCCTATCGAACCAGATCTCAAACAATTCTCCGTAATGGGTACAAATCTCCTTCACCATACCCTCAACCATTGCGTTGTACCATTTCTGTCGATTTACGCGGAATGTTCCTTCTCCGTTCACTTTAAAATCGTGTACCCCTAAAAAAGAATTCCACCGGATGCCCAGATAGATGCCGGGTTTGATTCCGTATTTCCGGCACGAATTCACGAAATCGCGGACCAGATCACCTTTACCGTCCTGATATTTAAGCGCTTTCATGCAATACGGATTCACTTCCGACTGATAAAGGGCAAATCCGGTTTCGTGAGTAGCCGTCAGCAGGGCAAAAGTAAAACCGGCATCTTTAGCCGCCTTGATCCATTGGTCAGTATCAAGCTGTTTGGGATTGAAAATCTGATAGTCGGGAACCGGGTTGATGCGATTACCATCCTGCTCGTATTTCTGCCCATCGAATACATGCAGATCATAGTGAAATATGGCCCCCATCTCAGCTTCCTGCCAGGCTAGCTGTCTTTTATTCGGAACCGGTATCTTGTTTTCTTTAACAGGAACAAAAACGATATAAGATTCATCCCCTTTTTTGACGGCCATACTTAGCACCAGGGGCTCGCCATCCTCCTGATAAACAAACGGACGTTCCAGGTATTCCGGGATAATCTCCGATCCATCAGTCAAAGGAAGTCTTTTGTTCATCAGGCAAAATTCGGTAGCCTTTTTCCAGTTCAGCCCATCCGGTGAGCTCACCATTCCAATGAATGTATGGGCATGAAATACCCCATAGAAAAAATCTCTTTTTGTATCGTACCACATCGACATATCCTCTGTATCGAGATAGTCAATGACCGGTTTGGGCTGCATGACGAACGGTCCGGCCGGCGAATCGGAAATGGCAATGGCCTGGTTTCTGATGAAGCGGGTTTCATTGGGTTTGTCACCTTTTACGATCAGGTAATACTTGCCGTCTTTTCCTTGTGTAATGGCCGGATTTACTGTCAGGGTAGTGATAGGCCCCGATGGCTCTATCAATGGTTGATTCATCCGCTTCCAGGGTCCATCGATTGTATTGGCAACTGCAACACCCGTACGCTGGTTGGGTCGCAGGATCTTCCAGTTTGGGTGCGAATCACCGGTTTGGGCTGTTTCAATCAAGTCCTGGGCAGAGTAAGCCTTATCGCCCAGATTGGTTGAAATATAATACAGGTAATACTTCCCTTCGAAATGTTCGATCTTGGGATTATGGGCGTTAATTGCATCCCAGTGTCCTTTCCCGCGGCCCATTAACACGGTTTCTTTGTACTTCCAGGGACCGGCTGGATTGGTTGAAACAGCATGGGCTATCTCGGAGTGCGTTAACCAGCCGTTGAACGAATATTCACTCTTCCAGCGGGAGTAGAAAAGGTGGTATTTCCCGTCATCCCCTTTGATGATTGAAGTGCACCAGTTGAAATATCCCTCGGTTTTAAAGATATTATCTCCGGAAAGCGGTTGCAACCGGTCTTTAAAAAACAGGTGATCAGGTCGGGGCTGCGCACTGGCTGTAAATCTTGTCAAAATCACCGCAATGAACAGAGTTAGTTTTTGCATGTGCCTTATTTTTTATTACCGCTTTTTACAGTCAGAACAGCTTTGATCAGATCTTCATCCCTGGATGAGGATCCAACCATTATGGCAAACTCCCCGGGTTCCACAATATAGTTCATGTCAATATCGTAAAATGACAATAATTCAGGAATTATCTCCAATGTAATTGTTTTTGTTTCACCAGGTTCCAGGAATACTTTGGCGAACCCTTTCAATTCCTTTACGGGGCGTGTGACTGAACTGAAAGAGTCCCTGATATACATCTGTACAACCTCATGTCCTTCCCTTTCACCTGTATTTGTTACATCGACCATAACCCTGGTACTCTCATCTTTATTAATTATTGGTTTTTCTATTCTCAGGTTTTTTATTTTAAAGGTTGTATAACTAAGTCCATAACCAAATGGATATAAAGGAGTTATATCAGCAAACAAATAGCCTCTCCTGGCAGAAGGCTTATAATTGTAATAATCGGGTATATGACCGGCGGAACGCGGAATGGATATGGGCAGCCTGCCGCCCGGATTAAAATCTCCGAAAAGCACATCTGCAACTGCTTCACCTGTTGCCTGGCCGAGATACCAACATTCGAATATCGCCGGCACTGATTTGCTGATTTCATTTATGGCCAGCGGACTTCCGTTAAAAAGCAGGACAACTACAGGTTTACCAACTGCTATTATTGCTTTTACCAGTTCGTTCTGCATGCCAACGAGTTCCAGGCTGGCCCTGTCTCCCATGTGGTTTTTATCCCAGGCCTCGCGGGAGGTCTGTTCATTTCCCCCTATCGCCAGAACAACAATATCACTCTGAAGGGCTATCCTGACCGCTTCTTTGATTCGAGGTACATCTTCATCCGGTTTGCTCAGGGTTACGGTATCGCTGGCCCAGCTTCCGCCAACTGTTATTTTGCAACCCTCGCTGTATAAAACTTTTATCCGGTCACCAACTTTTTCTTTGATCCCCTGTAAAACCGTCGATACTTTTTTGGGAATTCCACTGTATCCGCCAAGTAACTCCACATTGGCATTCGGTCCTATTACTGCAATTGTTTTGAACTTTTCCCTGTTTAAAGGGACAATATTCCCTTCATTTTTGAGTAAGGTTATGACCTCCCTTGCGGCCTCCAGGGCCAGCACTCCGTTTTTTTTACTTCCGACAATAATCTCAGCCTTTTCAGGGTCGACATAGGGGTCATCAAATAGTCCCATCTCAAATTTGGCAGTCAAATTGGCCCTTACCAAATCATCCAGAACAGATTCTTTCACCTTTCCTTCTTTAACCAATTCTTTAATAAATGGGTAAGCATAAGGATCAGGTAATTCGAAATTCACACCGGCATTTATTGCCAGGTTGGCTGCTTCCTTAAAGTTTTCTGCAACCGAATGCAAGAGGTTAATTTCTTTTACTCCCTGGTAATCAGAAACCACGAAGCCATCAAATCCCCATTCCTGGCGAAGTACTTTTCGAAGCAGCCATTTGTTTGCATGAGAAGGCACTCCATCAATTTCATTGTATGATGCCATGATGCTTTTTACATGCGCTTTCTGAACAACCTCTTTAAAGGGATAGAGGTGAACTTCTCTCAGGGTTCTTTCGGAGATATCTGCAGGTGAGCAATTTGAACCATTTTCCGGAACCCCGTGTGCACCAAAATGCTTCAATGTTCCAAAAAGGTGCTTCTTGTCGGAATAGGCCCTGTCGCCCTGGAACCCATTGATAACAGCAATACCCATTTGGGCTATCAGAAACGGGTCTTCGCCGAAAGTTTCCTCGACTCTTCCCCAGCGGGGTTCCCTGGCTACATCAAGGACCGGGGTCAGGGCAAGGTGCAATCCCCTGGACCTGGCCTCTTCGGCCGCCATACTGTAAAGTTTTTTAACCAGGGCTGTATCCCAGGTTGATGCCATACCAATCGGCACGGGAAAGCTTGTCCCGTCGAGAGCTGCATGGCCGTGCAGCAATTCACCGTGAAAAAGGGCAGGGATGCCCAGCCTGTTATTACTGATAATGAATTTCTGCATCTGGTTGGTCAGTTCAGCCATTCCTTTGGCATTTTTCCCGCCGCCTTCATCATAATGCAGGCTGATCTGCCCGATTCCGTTGCCGTCATTGAACAATGCCTTTGCTTTCTCCGGACTGAAGTCCCCTTCCGCATCAAGCATATCATTCTTAAAATGGCGCCAGTACCCAAGGGTTTGTGCCACTTTTTCTTCCAGCGTCATTTGGCTGAGGAGACTCTCAACCCGTGCCTTTATTGGAACAGACGGATCCTTATATTTTTCGTCGACCTTGTTTTTAGGTTGATCCTTACAGGAAGGCAAAAATAAAATCAGGCATATAAATACTCTGATAATCTTTGCTTCGACCCTTTTTTTTAGCAGTGATGTCATGGGAGTTTATTTTGCTGTGTAGAATGCTGATTTGTTTTTATTAATTTCATTATGAGATAAATAAGAGTCAATGCAAGAATCATCAAGGCGATCCCTATGGCTTCATTTTTGGTTAAACGGGATAATAACCAGACGATCAGGACGAGGGTGACAGAAGGTATAATGATCCCTCCGGGGAGTTTAAAAGTTCCTGGGGGCAAAGGATCCTTTTTAAGCCTCAGTTTTATGGTTGACAGCACCACAGCCAGGTAAATCAACAGAAGGGATGCGCTGGAAACGATAACTAATTGCTTAAAACCACCAGATATTGTAAAGATCAGAACCAGCACGGAATAGGTGCAGATAGCCCAGTACGGCGTTGCAAACCTCGGATGGATTTTGGCAAGGAATACCGGTAAAAGGTTATTCCTTGATCCGGCGAACAATAACCTCGGGTAAGATAAAACCCCTCCGCTTAAGGCTCCGAAAATGGAAATCACGGCTCCTGAAATCATTAATGCAGATCCAAATCCGCCCATCAGCCTTTTGGCAACTGCGGCAAGCGGAGCCTCCTTGTTTAACGCCAGTTCCGGCCCAAGCACGCCCTGCGAAATGGTTTGAATCAATACATAAAAAATAACAACTGTTCCAATACCCAGCAGTAATCCGAAAGGTACAGTGCGCCTGGGATTTTTTATTTCACCGCTGTTGTTCAAAGCCATCTCCCCGCCCGCAAAAGCAAAGAACAGGATCAGAGATACCTCGCCAATATCTTTGAGTGCAGGCAGCTGCGACCATTGCAGGTTCTTTGCCGATACGCCGGCCCACCCGTAGGTAATCAATACCAACAGAGGGATCAGTTTGATAAGAGTATTGATTTTAACCATATTGATACCTTGTTTAACCCCTCTGATATTGACCAGGGTAAATCCCGTATATATGAGCAAAAAAAACAGCGCTCTGAAGAATGGTAAATTAAAAGCAGGAAAATTTATGGCCAGCATATCCGCCATAGCGTTTGCAATTGCAGCATCACTCAGAACGCCGAACCCGAACCAGAACAAGGTATTTGTCAGAAATCCGGCAAAAATTCCAAAAGCCGCTTCTACATAAGCATAAGCTCCGCCGCTTGCAATTACCTTGCTTCCAATCTCGGCAAAGCAGAGTGTTATCAGGATTACCGCGACTCCACAAATAAGATAAGCTACAATAGCTGAAGGTCCCATCATGCCTGCAACAATCGCAGGCAACACGAAAATTCCACCGCCTACAATGCTGTTGATGGCGTTGGAGGCTAATCCTACAACGCCAATTTCCCTTTTCAGGCCTTCATCATTGCCATTGCTCATCTTATCAAATCTCTGAATGGTTTAGTCAGATTTACTTATTTCGATTTATCAGGTTCATAGTTAAACAGAACGGCGTCATTTACCTGTAGATTTATGCTGAAGGTGCTGGTTCCCTCTGAAATTACCAGGTTGTTATAAACATCAGTAACCCTGGACCGGTAAGGCAGTTTGATGGTGCAGGTCCCTGTTTCATGGGCAAAAAAGCCGACGTAGTTCTGACTCTGATAGGTTTGTCCGGGAAAGTCAGTATACACATGACAACCGGCGGTCCGGGCAATATTTCGCAAAATGATTTTTGGTACAAGGGGTGCAGCACTGTATACTGAAACCCAGTTCCCCATGTTTTTCACGGCAAATCCGGCTGGCTGGTTCTTAATATCAGGCAAATACCCCAGAATATGGTCTGCCTCAGTAATATAAAACCTGGGGCTGACACTGAATCCGACATCCGAGCCGGGGTAATGCCGCAATGAGGAGTAGTAATTGATGAAATCCGGAGACAGTTCACCATAGGTTCCGTAAACGATTGGCGATTTTCGCCCGGCGAGATATCCCTGTCCTCCCTCAATGGTTTTAACGGCGAGCTCTCCCGGTTCCATAGTATAACCGTACTTGAAACCGGTAATCTGTTCCATTCGCCGGAGGTCGATTCCTGCTTCTGATAAGGCTCCCGGAGCATAGACCCATAAAATATGATTCCCATTGCGCATGCAATGTTTTTTGATCAGTTCAAGCTGTGAGTCATCGAAATGCACTGAACTGGGGAAAATCCAGACTTTATATTGTTCAGTTGATTTCGGATCCAGATATTTCAGGTCTTCCAGTAAAAGATCATCATACCCCAGACCCATCCGCTCCAATTCAAATTGTTTGAATTGCTGGATCAGTGGAGCACGCAAAGCTTCACCCTCACGATAGTAAAAACCATCGCGTGACTGCAGAACCACTGCCACCTGCCGGTTGTCGAACCCCGCCTTGAAATAGATCTCGCGTCCGATTGTCAGAGTCTTCTTCAGCTCACTGATCATTGCAGGACTGCTGAACATCCCGCCTGCAAGATCCATGAACCAGAGGGAAGTCCCTTCCATAAGGGCCTTGGTCATATCGCGGCGCAGTAAATTTCCGCTCTCAGCAGGCGTTGTAGGATTATGGTGATCCGATGGCCAGCAGTTTTTCAGATAAGTTGAACCATCAAATTCATGCAGATATTGCTTCCCTCTCCTGATAACGCTTCCTACCACTCCTTGCCCTGAGACCACGCCTTCCAGCTGACGGAATGAGTATTCATAGGGGGCGGCGATATAATCCACATCAGGGCAGGAGATCACCTCCTCCAGGTTGACATGTCCGCTTCGGGCCTGGGTTATGCCCCCGCTAGGCTGTTCAACCCAGTTATACCCGTAAAAGACAAACACCAGCTTGTTGCGGTTTGTGGCTTCTTTTACCTTCTTTGCAAAAAAAACGACTGTTTCATACACCTGCCGGTTAAAAATCTCATAGTAATCGAGAACAGCCTGCTCATCCCTTATTGACCGTAGAATTCCAATTCCTGCATTCAACCTTTGATCCACCTCTGGAATCTTTAATTCGCTGAATGACTGTAATTTAAGTCCGTAAATACTATTGATGGCATCGATAGTTTTGTATTTGTCTTTTACATAAGCCCGATAAGCCCGCTGCATGGGTTCACTGTAATCGCCCATCTGATATCCATTGGTGTATCGGTCAGCGATTTCCGTGTAGGCATACTGTTCAAAATTCTCTGCGCAGCTTCCGTTTCCGGGAAGATATCCGATGATATTATTGCCAAACCTCTCTTCCAGATGCCTGACGGTGACTTCCAGTGCTTTTCCGGCTTCTTCGCGCCATTTCAGTGATGCATAGGATGGCATTTTACGGCCAAAGTTTCGCCAGTGCGGTACTGCCTGCTCGTCTTTATTCTCAACGGCCCACCAGAAATTTCTGGGATATCCGTATCCAAGCCTGACGATAATTTTTGCATCGGGTTTCCCGAACAGGAAATCCGTGATGAGCTTATCCAGGTTATACTCATCAGTTTCCTGGAAATCGTAAAGGCTATCGGCAACCCAGGGATTACCACCATCTATTATATTAAATATATCAAATCCGGCATCGATGAAATCCTGCCTGTTACCCGCCCGGGTGGAGCAAAAAATGCCGTCGTGGGGCTGCCCGTTGATGAATAAGGTTGTTCTGCCGTTATACGATTTCATCTCAGCAACAAGCGCCTTTTTATCTGAAGGCTGTGAATAGGCCTGATGTAAAAATGAGGTGATAAGTAACGCAATTACCAGTCCCGTGAGATCAAAAGCTTTCATAATATTCTGACAATTAATGATATAATCTATTTTTTTGATAGCAGTTCTGCTATTATTTACTGAGGATTATCTGAGTTTCTTTTGAACTTTCAGCAATGGCGGTAATCACAACCGATTTCATGTCCTGATCATACCTGCCAAATAACATTTCCACAATTATTTTGATATGGCAGGTTCGTAGTTAAACAATACGGCATCGTTGACCCGGAGATAAATACTAAAAGAGTCAGCATCTTCTGCAATTACCTTATTATTATAAACGTCAGTAATCCTGGAGCGGTATGGCAGTTTGAAGTTGCAGATACCAGTTTCATGTGCAAAAAAGCCAACATAGTTCTGACTTTGATAAGTTTGTCCGAGGAAGTCAGTATAGACGTGGCAACCAGCCACTCTGGCAATATTTCTTAAAATGATTTTGGGGACAAGAGGTGCAGCACTATAGACTGAGACCCAGTTACCCATGTTTTTTACTGCCAATCCGGCAGGCTGATCTGCTATATCTGGCATATATCCCAGAATATTATCTGCTTCTTTAACATAGAACCTGGGGCTTACACTGAATCCGACATCAGAACCGGGATAATGACGAAGAGAAGAATAATAATTAATGAAATCAGGTGAAAGTTCTCCATAGGTTCCATAAACGATTGGAGATTTCCTTCCGGCAAGATATCCCTGTCCTCCCTCGATGGTTTTAACGGCCAGTTCTCCCTGCTCCATGGTGTACCCATATTTAAACCCGGTTATCATTTCCATACGTTGGAGATCAATACCTTTTTCTGAAACTGCTCCCGGAGCATAAACCCACAGTATATGATTCCCGTTACGCATACAATGCTTTTTAATCAGTTCAAGCTGTGCATCATCAAAATGGACTGAGCTTGGGAAAATCCAGAATTTATATTGTTCAGTTGATTTTGGATCGAGATATTTCAGGTCTTCCAACATCAGATCGTCGTAGCCAAGTCCCATGCGTTCCAGTTCAAACTGTTTGAATTGCTGGATAAGTGGTGAACGCAGTGATTCACCTTCCCTGTAATAAAAGCCATCCCGTGACTGTAAAACAACAGCCACCTGGCGATTATCTACGCCTGCATCGAAATATATTTTGCGGCCCATTTCAAGGGTTCTTTTCAGCTCTTCACCCATCGGGCTATTATACAGGCCTCCGGCGACAGGATCCATAAACCAGGCAGAAGCTCCATCCATAAGCGCTTTGGTAAGGTCGCGGCGTAATAAATTAACACTCTCAGCTGCTGTTGTTGGATTATGATGCTCCGATAGCCAGTACTTTGCCAGGTATGTGTAACCGTCCAATTCATGAAGAAATTGCTTCCCCCGTCTGATGACACTACCAACTACCCCTTGTGATGATACAACTCCTTCCAGCTGACGGAATGAATACTCGTAGGGGGCTGCAATATAGTCTACATCCGGACAGGAGATCATTTCTTCCAGATTGACATGACCGCTTCTCGATTGTGTTACTCCACCCCTCGGCTGTTCAAGCCAGTTATATCCGTAAAAGACAAATACAAGTTTATTATGGTTGGTAGCTTCTTTGATCTTATTTGCAAAATGAGCCACTGTTTCGTAAACCTGGCGGTTAAAAATCTCAAAGTAGTCAATAACAGCCTGTTCATTGCTGATTGACCTGAGGATCCCAAATGTGGCATTCAGCCTCCGGTCAGGTTCCGGTATCTTCAATTCACTGAATGACTGCAGGTTTAATCGATAAACATCGTTAACAGCCTGAATCGTTTTGTATTTATCTTTTACATACTCACGATATGCCTGCTGCATGGGTTCACTGTAATCACCCATCTGATATCCATTAATAAAACGATCGCCAATTTCAGTAAAGGCATACTGTTCAAAATTCTCCCCACAGCTTCCGTTTCCCGGAAGATATCCAATAATGTTGTTGCCAAACTTCTCCTCCAGATGCCTGACCGTGATCTCCAACGCCTTACCGGCTTCTTCTCGCCATTTAAGGGATGCATAGGATGGCATTTTACGGCCCAAATCTCTCCAATGTGGTACTGCTTGCTGGTCTTTATGCTCAACAGCCCACCAAAAGTTTCTTGGATACCCATATGAAAGCCTTACAATGATCTTTGCGTCAGGTTTCTCCTGAAGGAAATTGTCAATTATATTATCCAGGTTATATTCATCAGTTTCCTGGAAATCGTAGAGACTATCAGAAACCCACGGATTACCTCCATCTATAATATTAAATACATCAAATCCAGCTTCTATGAATTCCTGCTTATTGCTGGCTAGTGTTGAACAGAAAATTCCATCGTGCGGTTGCCCGTTAATAAACAAAGTTGTCCTGCCATTATACGATCTCATTTCAGCCACGAGTGTCTTTCCTGTTAACTTTTCATTTGAGGACTGGGAATAAGTACCATGAGAATATGCAATGCATATTAACAGAAGTATAACACTTATCAATTTCTTTGATTTCATAATGATGAGGTTTAAATGATTAATGTTTCAATAGAATAATATTATAAATTCAAGTCTAAAGTTGAACAAATCCCTGTCGCAGAGCTTTTTCAGCCAGCTTATCGCCAAGTTTCATTAAATCGAAATCCACAAGATTCGATCTCAGTACAGCAGAGATCCATTTCTCAGGCCATACTGATAATCCATATAAAGCACCAAGCCAGGAAGCTGTATTTGTAGCAATACTGTCGGCGTCTCTTCCTCCTTTGACAGCTGTGAGGAGCGTTTTTTCCGGATCCCCATTGCCAAATACAAGGTAAGCAAGCGCCCATGGCTGCTGCTCAGCAAATGCTATTGAAGAGCATTCATTTTCACTATATTTGATATCTTCCACGGGTGGGAGAGGGCCTTCAGGCCTGTTATATTCACCAGTATGTGTCGAATTAGCAACAGAAGCGTGTGCATAAAGGTTATCGTAGAGTTTATCGGCCGATTGCGAGTCAAGCCCTATGTTGATGGCCCGCTCAAACAATTTTCTAGTCTTATCACCGGAATTATCTAGGACAGTTTTAACAACTGAATCGATTGATGCATCATTTTTGAAGGCAGCCGATTGACCAGCAACAACTGCTGAAAGGATATCCATAAACTGCCGGGCATTTTTCGCTGGGAATTCACCATTTTTAATCCGATTCAATTGGTTCTTAGGTGGTTCCCACCATCCCGAAAAATCAGAATTTTCAAGGAGATATTCTACCAGTTTCTCGGCAGAATAAGGTGGGTTAACATGGAGGAAGAAGTTCAGCAAATCAATCCTGATATATGTATCGTCGGTAATAGTTCCGGGGTCCCTTCGTTGAGCCCATCCATTTCCGGGGGGATCAAAAAAAGAAATTGGTTTTCCAAATGGCAGAAGATCATTAAAATTGCCGGCATATTTTCTGATCCTCAGGTAATGCTGGCATTCTACAGGTCCGCCCATTGAGTCTCCAATGGCCGCACCCATGAAACAACCCAATGTTTTGTCTTTAAACCTCTTCTTAAAATCCTTAATTAAAGATCCTTCTTTGCAAAATGTCAGAACGGTACCTGGGAGCATGAGTCCGGATAATGATAACGCACCTGACTTTAGAAAGGATCTTCGGTGTATATTTTTCATTTATCTTTTTTTCATTATGGTTGATTTAAAATCGTTTTGAAGGACTTAAGTCCTTTAATTTTTTTCCCTATTCAAGTTTCCAATTCCCCATCATTTAATTATTTGAATGATAGTACTTTCAGAAGTCTTTGTTTCAACTATTATTAATACTCTCCTAGTCTCCTTATCATACAACCAACCGCATTTAGCTTCGTTGATACCATCCAAATTATTGCATTTTACCATATTACATTTATTTCCCTGCACCTGGGCCGGAGTCTTGTCTACCAGGTTAACCTGGAGAACTATTTTGCGGCTTTCAGGTTTTCCTTTGTAATCACCTGCAGCCTCTCCGATTTTGATTTCTGTTCCTGAAGGATCTGCCTGGCAAGAAATTGTAGTTTTGCTGAATTCCCCTTTTTGGTAATAGGTGGTGCGCTTGTCATCTTCATACAATATAAAGGAAGAAGTGCTGTCGGGATAAATATCGAGCGTCAGCGGATCCCAGATCTCTCCAGTGTCAAGCCAGTTCTGTTCTTTACGCATAGGTATGATTGAACCGGACCTGACAAACAAAGGAAGCTTCTCAATATCGGAAGTATTATAATCGATCACCTGTCCTCCTTTATATACGGCTTTGTCCCAATAGTCAATCCATGTTGATCCTTCGGGCAGATAAATTTCCATGCTGTTGAAATCAGCATAAACAGGGACAACCAGGAAATTCTCTCCAAACATATATTGCAAAGGCCATTGATCTTTGTTGCAGTGCAGATCATTAGGAAATGCCAGAAGCAATGGCCGGCTGATCGGATAACCGGTCAGGTAGTTCACAAAAGCTGTTGAATAGAGGTATGGGATAAGCCGGTATCTGAGCTTTCGATGGATACGTACACTGGGTTCTGCTGTTTGTCCGGTTTTTGCCAATACCTCTTTATTGTTTTGAAGAGGATCTGTTTTCTCTAGTGAAGGGGATTCCTGAACCTCATTCTTCCTGAAATTCATAATTTCTGCCAACGCCCCGAAATCGGTAATTATTTCCCAGGGTTTGGATGTGTGAGAGCGTGAAACTGAGTTGAAATCAATAAACTGGTTCCATCGTGCCTGTACCTTCCAGTTCTTTCCAAAACAATCGGCAGTAATATAATTCACGCCTTTCATCGAACCATGGGTATTTGTGATGCCGTTTACGTGCCATTTCAGTTCGCGGTAGGTATTGCTCACATCCTCTGTCCATCTGAAGGGATAGCGCCGGGAACCGATCAGGTCATTGGCGGGAATGGTATTGTCACGCTCCAGCTCAAAGGGATTCAAATCCATCATTTTCCTGCAGCCCAGAAAAAGGACCCTTTTTTCAGGTCCGATATAATTCTGTGTCCACGACCAGATCAATCCGTCGGTCAAATCATTCTGGCGGGTATCCTGCCAGGTGCCGCTTACGCCTATATCCAGCTTCTCCCGGTATTTTTCCCACCACACATTTTCCGGATAAACCTTGGAGGTCCAGTCACCCGGCCTTCTGCGGGTATCCAGCTCGCGGTTAGAAAAATCCGGGGCACTGTGATGGATCAGCATGACATTGAAATGCATGGAATCCAGTTTGGCGATCATCTGTTTCGGTGTCAGAGGGTTACTATAGGCAGGAGACCAATCCAGGGATTGTCCCCAGTATTTTTCATCCTCACCTGGACATCCGTCACCCCATTCAAAATCGATGATCAGGTTGTCACACGGAATATCTCTTTCTCTTAATTTACGGGCGAGTTCCAGCAATTTCTCCTGGTTTCCCGAACATCCAATATGCTGTGTCTGAAAGAATCCATAGCCTTTAATCGGGAGCATCGGTTCAGGTCCTACAAGCTCGTTAAACTGACTGAATAATGAGGGATAATCAGGTCCATAGATAAAATACTTATCAAATATCAAATCCTCGAACAGGTAAATATCAGTATACTTTTGTGTTGCGGGATTATAAAACCAATGGGAAAAACGGCTGTTCTTGTTCCTTTCATCAAATGCACTGGCATTGTCGAAAACCGAATAGCCGTCCTTAAACATGCCATAAATTTTCCCTGCCGACGGGTAGATCTGTTTTCCTCCTCCGGGTGTCCATACCGTCCATGACCAGTCACGCTTCGATATCCTGATCTGTAATCTGTCGGTTTCAATGTAGTGATATTCGTTATCCTCCTTTTGTGAAAATGATACAGGTTTCCAGTTGCTAAGTTTGCCGATCAGGAATGGGATTTCATATTTTGGAGGGAATTTTTCCCCTTTAAGTTCAGATGTGCGAACCCTGAACATGGTATGTGTGTACAGTGAGACCTTTATGTTACCATTTACAATAATTTCCGAGCAATAGTTTGAAATGTCAAGTTCATCCTTGTTTTGGGCTTTAATGCCGGAGTTTGCTGCTGGCATAAACAAAAGAAGCAATGGATAAATGACTCTTAAGAACATGGTCCACTTTCTAAATTCTTTGATGCGTCGATTTTGTTTCATAGTGTTTGAAGCATTTTTCCTGTCAGACCCATGAAAGTGCAGTGATTGCGCAACCAGGATTAACCTGACAAAGACATTTCATATTTTCACCGCCCGGAAGGGTAGAAGTACTGTCAGCAACTCCGGTCAGAGATCCTCTACTGCAATGTTATTTCAATGTCCACACGATTGCCTGTGCAGTTTTTAGCGGATTGCTTCCCACGAGGATATGCCCGTTAGCCGGAACTGGAATCCGGAAATCCTGATCGGTATAGTTTACAGCAACAAAAAATCCATCCCGCCATTCCATGAAAACACCTTTTGGAAGATCTTCAATCATGACGCCCGCCCTTTCATATACATCCCGTACAAGCTGACGTTCCAGCAAACCGTCTTTGGAGGCAACACCGATAAAAGTGACTGATCCCTTGCCCAGGCGGCGGGTAACTGCCGCTGCTTTTCCCGCATAATACTGGTCAGCGTAGGTTGCCAGAACTTCAGTGCCGTTGTGAGGAGTCAGTACTTCACCCCATGTGTTCCACTGATAATTAATGTTGTTTGACTTTACCGTACCATACATATCCGGCACCAGCATATCAAAAAAATCAAGATCGGCGCCAATTAGAGGCCTGATAGGAGCAGCCCAGCCTGCCTCGAAAAAGTGACCGTTCTTATCTTTTTGTCCGGTCCGGCAGGTTAAGATCAGATGTCCCCCATTTTCTGCGTAGGTTTTCCATTTCCGGACCAATACGCTGTCAACCAGTTGATAAGCAGGTGCGATCAGAAATGGATAGGCATCAAAATCATCTTTTTCAGAGATGAAATCCATCGGTGCCCCTGCAGATTTGACTGCCAGCGTATAATTATTCCGGTGTCTCCAGGTGTTCCACATGACGGACTGTTTTTGAATATCCAGATCCCACATCACCTCATGGCTCCAGAGCAGAGCGGTTCTGCGTTTGGCCAGGATCTCCGGGATGGGTGCTGCCGGATCATACCCGGTGCGAAGTTGTTTTATTTCCTGGATGGCCTGAACAAATTCACGGCCTCCTTGCGAAAGCGTCACTCCGTCGGTTCCTACAATACCCTCATGGTACATTTCGCTGCCCCGGATCGGATGCCGGTAGCGGTAAGTGCACAGGAACGAACAACCTCCGCCGAATGCCTCCATGATCCACATGTGGACCGTACCCGGAAGGAGCTGGGGATTTACCGAACCCCAGTTGACCTGGCCGGGTTGAAGTTCCATCAATCCAGTTATTCCGGCGATCGGCCGATAATAATCGCAGGCTTCGTAAATCCGGAAGGGGATACCGGTCCGGAAATTATTACCGCCCAATTCATTTTTCCCGCTTACCGGATACATCGTAAACGTTGGAAAATCCAGATGATCCGACAGTCGAGGATCAGAAGAAGTGCTGACGTTGATAAAATTTGTGGTGACCCATTGTTCCGGAAGTATATGGTTCCTGAGAATATCTGCCTGATGGTTCAGAAACCCGGCGGTAATATCTGCCGTGAATCGCTGGAAATCGAGCAAAGAGTGAGGGCTGAGTTTGTCTTCCTCATTCATGGCTTCGTTGGGTATCAAAACCTGTTCAAAATTGTCGTAGCGGGTACTCCAGAAACTTCCAACCCAAACGGCATTCAGTTTATCGATCGTGCTATAACGCTCTTTAAGCCATCGTTGGAATGCTGCCCGTGCGGAAGGGCTGTAGTCGGGTGTTGCAAGCGGTTCATTATCAAGTTGCCAGCCCCATATCCGGGGATCTTTGCCATAGCCCTCTGCTAAGGCCGAGACGATTTTATCAACGAATTCCTGATACCGGGGATTGGATAATGAAGCATTTGCGCGTATCCCGTGTTCCTTGCGCCGGCCATTTGATCCGACCAGGTAAATTTCCGGATATTTTTCCCCCATCCAAGCCGGAGGGGCGAGCGAAGGAGTACACAATATGATCTTGAGACCTGCTTTAAACGCCAGGTCGATAGCCTCGTCCAGCCACTTAAACTCGTAAACCCCTTCTTCCGGCTCCAGAAAAGTCCATGCAAATTCGGCGAGGTGTGTGAATTCAAATCCATATCCCGCCATATTATTGAAATCGCGGGCCCACTGCTCCCGGGGCCATTGCTCCGGATAGTAAAATGCCCCGATTTTCATCAGATCGGCTTTCGGGAAAAAAGACCGGGCGTCCCGGTTCTTCTGCTGAGGAGAAACAGCCTGGGTGATTTTCGGGGATTGTACAGGAGTTTGGCACTGCACGGCAAGAACAAGAATAATTGCACCAATCATTGTCTTGGGAAACAGAAGACACCTGTTGTTTTTCATGTTAGTATCATGCCTTTTTGTTGAATTCCTCACCGTGCTTTTTTAAGAAAGCCCTCCACGTGATCGCCCATTTCTGCGGATCATCGAACCAGCTTTCATCAATGGTGTGAACAACGCTCCGGTGGGGAGCACTTTTTACCGTTTCAGGGTCTGTCCTGGCTTCTTCAGCAATATGGCGCAATCCATCGAGATACTCGTCCAGTTCAGCTTTCGAATAGGATTCGGTAGGTTCAATAGTACACGGTTCGGGTACTAAATACGGATGATGACTGGTCCATAAATGGAATCCGAAATCGCACATCCTGAAAATCACATTGTGAATATCGACCCCGGTTTGATGGTGGAATTTCTCCCAGGTATAACGGACCTGTTCAATTCTGTGCTTTCCACCCGGAAATGGAGATTCAACACCCTCGATCTCAGTCAGATTTTTTAGAATATAATTGTTGTTCAGAACGGCAATTCTGGCTACTTCCTTCAATCCTTCTTCTCCCAGGCTTCTGATCCATGCATAGGATCTAAGAATTACGGGAAATGGACCATAAAACGAACGGGTTTTTCCAATGGTATGCTCCAGATCCCAGTTTAGTTGATATCTTCCATCTTTAAAATCAATTAGAGGGACAGGCAGGTAGCTTTCCAGGCCCTTTGTAACTCCCAACGCACCGCCGGCAGGTCCCCCGCATCCGTGCGGCGAGGCAAAGGTTTTATGCAGATTGAAAAAGCACATGTCGAATCCGGCTTCTTTCGCCCTGGTGACTCCCAATATCCCATTCGCATTCGCCTGGTCATACCCGCATAACCCTCCGGCTTCATGAATGATTCGGGTAAATTCATCAATGTATGGATTGAAAATGCCTGTATCCTCGGGATTGGTTATGAAAAGACCGGCAGTTCTTGAGGAAACAGCTTTTTTCAACGCATCCATATCCGGAAATCCATTTTTGTCGGGAAATATGGTGATTACCTTGTACCCCTTAACTGCTGCCGCAGCGGCATCGGAAGGATGTGAAAATATTGTGGTTATCAGCTCGTCCCGATGGCTTTCTCCCCTTAGGCTATGGTATTTATGCATGATAGATGCCATTACAAGAATGGCATGCGATCCTGAACTTGGCTGGAAAGTAAACCGGGCCATCCCCGAAATCTCCCTGAAGTACAAGTCCATTTCATGCATTATTTGAAGGGCTCCCTGAATGGTTCCCTGATCCTGGTATGGATGCAGCTTTGATGCTTTGGGGCTTCGTACAAACACCTCGTTTATCTTGGGATTGTATTTGACTGTGCAGGTACCCTGGCCTATGTCGATATTCAAATCCGCACCAAGGGTGTGCTGTGACAGCCTGAGGAAGTGCTTAAGAACCCTCATTTGTCCAACCTCCGGTAAAGCCGGACCTTCCTTGCGGATTAAATGCGAGGGTAACGATGATAAACCGTCACCAACTTCCTGCTGAATCTCCGGATCAGCTTCAGATACTATGATCCCCCTTTCACCGGGTGTATGCAATTGAAATATCACTTCCTCATCCCATTTAGCCTGATGGAAATTTCTTAACCGGCTTCCTTTTTGAATATTCATGGTTTGTTTTTTTATGATTACTTCAGGATTTCACTTACGGCAGATACCAGAGTATCAATATCCGGCTTTGAATGCATCTCGGTTACACAATAGAGTGCACAGTTCTTCAAAGAAGGAAATTCACCAGACAGATCCTTTCCGCCAAAAACACCCTTGGCAAGTAATGCTTGATTAATCTGAGCCACAGATTTTCCGGCAGAAGAAAAGTCAACCACAAATTCCTTGAAATTGGTAGAGCTGAACCTCAACCTGACTCCGGGTAATGAAGCTATCTTTTTCTGTGCATAGAGCCCATTCTGGAGAATCAGCCGGCCGAGTTCCTTCATTCCTTCAGGGCCCATCAGCGAAAGGTAGACAGCAGCTGAAATTCCATAGAGTGCTGCAGCAGTTCCAACAAATTCCTTTCCTTTTTCCCTGACCCCAAAGGAGGTTCGGTTGTAAGCAACATCCCCGAAACCCCATTCCCCTTCAACCGAAGTTTTGGCAATACCAAACAGGCGCCAGGCATATTCCATCACATATTTTTCTTCATCCCTTGTTCCGATAAATCCTCCGAGCGATCCACCGAGGTACATATGGTTACCCAGTCCCTGGATATCTCCGCAGGTGATATCGGCACCATATTGGCTTGGAGGAGCAATGACACCGAGTGAGATAGGGTCAACCCCAACGATCACGATACCTCCCGACTGGTGTACAATATTTGCTATTTCCGATCCCTCCTCTTCCAGGAAACCCAGATAAGACGGATTCTCGTAGTAAACACCGGCAGTGTTGCTCCCGGTTTTTTTCAGGAGATCCTCGATATTCATCTGACCGGTTTCGGCGGAGAATTCAAGTACAACAATCTTCATGACGGGTTCACAATAGTTTTTTATCACCATGAGTCTGTCAGGCGAAATGGTGCCGGAAACCAGCATCTCTTTCCTCCCGGTTATCCGGCCAGCCATGCGAATTGAACTGCAGGCAGCCTGCCCCCAGTCGTAGGTTGGTACATTTACGACATCAACGTCGAGGAGTTCGGCCATCAGGCTTTCATATTCAAAAAGGGTTTGAAAGCGTCCGTGATCCTCGTATGGCTCACCGGCATAGGCAGTAAGAAATTCAGCCCTGCCGGTAATCTCGTCACAAATGGCAGGCACATAATGCTGGGCACACCCTGATCCGAGAAAACTGAGGTTATCTTCACAGGAGGTGTTCTTATTCAGAATCCCGGTCATGTGTTTCCGTAATTCCAGCTCAGAGGCAATAGCCGGCGGAATATTCATTTTCCCTTTGAACCTGAGCCTATCCGGAATATCATCATAAAGTTCACTGATATCCTTAATCCCCAATTCCTGCATCATTTTCTCCTTATTGGCAGGCGCGGAATTTGGGATGTAAGGATGAACAAAGTTGGGTTTTGGTGTCATATAAAATTTTTATTAATTGATTGATATTTAAGCAATACCTCCCCCATCAACCACGAGATGGGTGCCAGTAATCCATGTTGACATATTGCTGGCAAAAAAGAGCACAACGTTAGCGACATCATCTACGGTTCCGATTCTTTGGATAGGACGACCCGTTATGCAGCTTTTAATGTAATCATCATCATAAACTCCTCCCAATTGTTCGCATTCACTCTTTAGCATGGGGGTGTCAATATCACCCGGGCACACCGTGTTGACGCGTATATTGTATTTCCCGAAATCTATGGCCATGGCACGTGTCATGTTGAGCGTTCCCCCTTTCATGGCACAATAGGATACGGCATTTTCCCCACCTTTCAGCGACCAGCCTGAACCCGTGTTAATAATGCTTCCCCCACCAGCTTTAATCATATAAGGTACCGCATACTTGGTAACCAGGTATTGCCCTTTCAGGGACACGTTAAGCGCCAGGTCCCATTCTTCTGATTCCAGGTCAACTGCGTTTTTCCGAATAGCAATGCCTGCATTATTAAACAGGATGTCGATCCTGCCATAGATTTTAAATGTTTCGTCAATCGCCTTCTTACATTCTTCAGCCATTCTTACATCACAATGGATATAATGTGCTTTGCCACCGGCACTGATAATCTCTTTTTCTGCATCCTTACCCTGTTTATCATTAATATCCAGAATGGAAATTTCTGCTCCGAATCTGGCCAGCTTTTTGGCCGTTCCCAGGCCAATTCCAGACGCACCTCCGGTTATAATGGCGACTTTGCCTTCCAGAGACAGGGATTCCAAACTGTTTTTCAGTTTTTCCATATTTTCATTAATTAATTTGTCATTAAATCATTGATAGTCAAGAAGACTGATGTAATGCTTTCTTTCCGGATAGCCCATCTGATTTCCGGGAGGACCTATAACACCTTATTATGACAGGTCACTTCAATAAAAAGAGAGAGTTGAAAAAAGAAAAACAGAGGGTATCCCAATGAATACCCTCTGTTTAAGAATTTGTTAATATCCTGGATTTTGCTCCAGTTTCGGATTTGCATCCAGTTCCCTTTGAGGTATTGGCCACAGCTCGCTGACGTTATCTCTGAAATTTTCAGCAGAGTACCTGCCATGAGACATTAACAGAGCCTTCAGTCCCCCCTCCTTTCCGAATCCGTACCACCTTTTCAGATCGTCAAATCTGGTGGCTTCACATACGAATTCAAGGGGCCGTTCAACTTCCCTGATATGCTGCCTGAGCTGGGACTGGCTTAAACTACTCAGTAAAACTGATCCGGCTCTTTCCCTTACCTGGTTGACATAGGGTATGGCTTCTCCGGTTTTTCCCTGCTCATTTAAAGCTTCGGCCAGCATCAGCAGGACATCATCGTAACGGAGTATAAAATAATTATTGTCAGCTTTTGTAACATCCGGCCAGGAGCTCCGGTATACAACATATTTTTTAAAGAACATCCTGTCCTCGCTGGCCTGGTTAACGCTGGTAAAGAAATCCCTGTAATTCATGTCATTCCAGTACCAGACGCTGCATCCCGGATCATCCCATAACACCGAAGCATAGAATCTCTTGCTGAATCCACCGTCCGGGGCTTTATCATTCAAAAAGAGCTCCTTTCCCCAGTCGGTAACCCAAACGGAATTATACTCTGAATACAATTCAGCAACAGCAACTGATTCAAGCCGTCCTGCTTCTTCAGTTGCGGAGAAATTGACCTCAAAGATGGACTCTGAGCTATGTTCATTTAACCCGGTAAACAAAGATTCATAATCCGATACAAGGCTATAACCCATTGTGGTTACGGCCCTGAATTCAGTTTCTGCCTGAGCCCATTTTTCCTGGAAAAGATATGCCTTGCCAAGGTATGCTGTGGCAGCGCCCTTGGTGGCCCTTCCAAGCCATTTTGCTTCCCAGGAGGCCGGCAGATTAGCTTTGGCATCAGTAAAATCTTTTTCAATCTGTGCCCAAACATCTGCGGCTGGCGACTGAGGCTTATAAAAATCATCAGGAGTTTTAGCCAGTTCAGTCACAAGCACAACATTACCGAAGTTCTTCAAAAGAAGAAAATAGGCATGGCCTCTTGCGAATTTGGCTTCCCCATCATAGATCTTTTTCTTGGCAGCATCCAGGTCCGTCATTTTAGCAACGTTTTCAATTATCTGGTTTGCCGTAAAGATCATTTTATAGCACCATTTCCATTGGTTTCTTTCCATATACTGCGTGGGAGTATACGTATATTCGGAAATGGCCTGCTGCGGCTGCCAGATTGACCAGCGAACCATGTCGCTTCTTGCTTCCTGGCACATATTGAAATGTTCATTGAAATCCCATTGCTCCGACCATTCCCCCATGCCAATGCAGGCATAAAGAGATGTGATGGCCATGTCAACATCGCTTTCGGTTTTCCAGAATTGATCAGGCGTGAGTTCATTCGGATTTGTAAGATCAAGAAAGTCTTCTTTGCATCCGAAGGATGTGATAATCAATATCATTATCAACGCTGAAATAATCTTATTATATTTTTTCATGATAGATTTCCTCCTTTAATTAAAAAGTAACCTGAAGGCCTAACATTACACGCCTGGCAACCGGGTAAGGATACCTGTCGATACCGCTGGCATAGGAATCGCCACCTCCTCCGATCCCTGGATCCCAACCTTTGTATTTGGTGAATGTGAGCAGGTTATCGCCACCGATATAGAGACGCAATGCATTTATTCTGACCTTATTAACCAGCTTTTGGGGCAAACTGTACCCCAGCTCAATATGCTTGATCCGCAAATAGGATGCATCTTCAAGGAACCGGTCACTCTCACGGACATTCCAGTGGCTTGCATCAGTGACCAGCCGGGGGATATCTGTATCGGTATTTTGCGGTGTCCAGGCATCCAGCATATCAGTGGTCCACCCGTGATATTCCTCCGCTAAACTGGCCATCCACCTTCCTCCATTATACTTTTTCAGACCCAGCGATGAATAGAGAAACATGTTCAGATCGAAATTCTTATAGGATGCGTTAAAAGTCAATCCCAATTCAGCTTTCGGAAGGCCGCTTCCCATGAAGATCTTGTCTTTGTTGTCAATCGTTCCATCTTTATTGGTATCCACGATTTTAAGGTCCCCGGGTTTTGCATCAGGCATGATGGGCTCCCCTGAAGTTCCTTTATAGGCATCAATTTCAGCCTGGGTCTGGAACAATCCTGCTGTTTCAAACAAGTAGAATTCTCCGAGCTCGGTACCTACTTCCGTTCGGGTAACATCGTTCAAAGCCCAGTACACGGATCCTCCGGAGATTGCTTCGTTTCCGATTTTCCCCAGTTTTGTGACTTCATTGGTGTTGGTGGCAAAGGTCAGCCTTAAATCATATTTAAAGTCACCTTCATATTGCCTCCATCCGGCTGCCACTTCAAATCCCTTGTTTAAAATTGATGCAGAGTTAACAGGGGGGGAGGTGCTGCTTCCGGTCGAAAGTGGAATCGGTACGGCAAACAAAATGTCCGAAACATTTTTAACGTAGTAGTCGCCCTCCAGGGTCAACCTGTTATCCATCATGGCCAGATCAAATCCTACGTTCGTGGATTTGGTCGTTTCCCATTTCAGGCCAACTGATGAGTATGCAACCTGTCTGCCGCCCACAAAAATAGTTTGCGATGGCCCGATACCAAAGGGATAATTGGTTTCCCCTGAATTATCCATCAGTATGGTAGGAATAAAGGTGTAGTTACCCACCTCCTGCATTCCCAGGGTACCATAGCTTGCCCTGAGTTTAAATTCATTGACCGTAGGCTTCAGCGCTTTAAAGAATGATTCCTCACTAATCCTCCAGCCGACAGATGCCGAAGGGAACCAGCCCCAGCGGTTTTCAACGGGGAACCGGGAAGATCCATCCCTGCGAACGTTAGCCTGGAACATGTATTTATCTGCAAAAGTATAGGAAACTCGTCCAAACATCGAAAGCAGCCTGTTCTCCTCTTCACCGCCATCTGTCGTTTTATCTTTAGTGGTTGCTCCCAGATTCTGGATGGAGTTTGATGGAGTAACTTTACCTGATCCGCTGAACCAATGATATTTATTATCTTCCCTTGAATACCCGACCAGGGCGCTGACCGAATGTTTCGATTTTTCGATCGAATAGGAAAGGATGTTGTCCATGATATTATGAATCCCGTTGCCATAGGTCTCTGACACATAGTTTTCCTTCCGCTGATCATAGAAGTCGGAATAATAGGTCGGCTGGAAATTGAACCCGGTGATCCGAGAATAGTTTTGACTGATCCTGAACAGATATTTCAGATTTTTAATGGGTTCGAACTCCAGATAAGTAGAAGCGAACATATTATCATTCTTGTATGACCTGTCGTTCAGAGTCCATTCCTTGACCGGATTGCCGGATGTCTTAAATCCGACATCACGAAGCGTTGGTGCATATCCTGACGGGGTTGACGGATCATAAATTTTCTGCAATGGGTTGGTATAAATTAAACCATAAAAGAAATAAGTGTTATCCCACCTGTTTCCCAAATTTTGAGTGTACCCAAAGGACTCACCGATCTTCAGCATTTTCGATATCTTAAAGTCGGAGTTTATTCTCAGTGAATTCTGGTTGTCACCAGAACCCAATCTGATCCCTTCTTCCTTTTTGGTGCCGGCAGAGACATAGAAATTAAAATTATCCCCGCTTCTGGACACTGATAATTCGTGCTTTTGCTCAGTAGCTTTCCTGAATATTGCATTTTCCCAGTCAGTGTTACCAAACTTTTCCGGATTAGCTTCCCATTGAGTAACAAACACCGGATAATCTGACCCGGAATTATCTGCAGCCATTTTGGCCACTTTAACATAGTCGGCGGCATTGTTGATCAGCCCAAAATCTTTTTCCCTTGAATTGAAGCTGGTGTACCCCCTGTATTCAACCCTGGTTTTTTGTCCAGCAACACCGGTACCTCTTTTAGTATTGATAATGACGACACCGTTAGCTGCCCTGGAGCCATAAATAGCGGCCGATGCAGCATCCTTAAGAATGTTTATTGATTCGATATCCTTGGGATCCACTGCATTAATATCGGCGGGAACACCATCAACAATTACAAGTGGAAAGTGATTATTAAGGGTACCGATACCTCTGATGCGGATGTCAGCTCCGGCTCCCGGATCAGCATTTGTTTGTACAACATTTACCCCGGAGGCCTGGCCCTGCAAAGCTACAGAAGCATTATTGGCAACCACCTTTTGCATATCCGCAACCCGGATTGTTGATACGGCTCCGGTAACATCCCTCTTTTTCTGAGTTCCATATCCGATTACAACAACTTCGCTCATTGCCTGAATATTCGGCATCAGTACGATATCGATAGCCGTTCTGTCCCCAACAACAGCCTGTTCGGTATTATAACCTACGAATGAAAATAACAATACCGCATTGGCATCTGGTACCGTGATGGAATATTTTCCATCCAGATCAGTAGTAACACCGGTGGAGCTTCCCTGAACCGAGATGTTGACTCCCGGCAAGGGTTCTCCGGTACTTCCGTCAGTAACCCTCCCGGTTACTTTAATAGATGATGCAACAGTCAGTTTTGAAACCTGATCTTTGGGAGCAATGATCACCTGCTTATCAAAGACAAAGAAATCAATGTCCTCTCCGGTAAATATGGAGACCAGTACTTCCCGGATTGGCTTTTCTTTAGCAGTAACACTCACCTTCCGGTTAATATCCACCATTTTCTGATTGACCAGGAAATAAAAGTCGCTGTGGTCCTCAATCTCATTCAGCACCTTTTCAACGCTTACGTTGGAAAGATTCAGGGATACCTTAGCCGTCTGCGAGTAGATCGTGCCGGCCGTAGCTGAAAGCATTCCCATAAATGATAGCAACAGGGTAAGTTTCATGGTTAGAAGTAATTTGTAAAATGCAACATCTTGATTTACAAACCATTGTGAAATTTGTTTTTTTTTCATAGTTTTGCAAAGTATTTAGGTTAATAATTCATCGGCTTAATCGTCCAAATGTTGAGTTGACCTATCTCTAAAGGGAGAGTGTTTCAGCACTCTTCCTTTTTTTTGTCAACGCTGCTGAAGCGTTCATCCTGTATCCATAATATTGTTCGGTTTAAAAGGTTAGTAATCTGTTGTTATTTCTTATAAATTAGAATATTTCTTTTTGAAAATGATCCGTCCGGCATAGCCTTGCTGGCTATCTCGCGATATTTAATAGGGGAGGACATTTTGAGGAGGTAAAGGATATCACTTAATGATTCCTCCCGGAATGTTGCCCTGTACCGGTAATCCTCAATGTCTTTATCCATGATGGTAATATCGGCATGAAAGAGCCTGTTTAAGACCTTGACAACCTCAGCCAGCGATTCATTGCGGAATATCAGTTTCCCATCTTTCCACGCGAAATATTTGTACACATCACCGGAATTTATGCTAACACCTGAACTCAGGGTATCGAACCGAAGATGCTCGTTAGGATGTAAAGTCCCGATTAAGGCTTGCTTCTTATCCTTTCCGGAATGAAACACATCTACGGCGCCTTCCACTAAAGTCACCTGAAGATCTGAACTGCCCGGGTAGGCCATAAGGTTAAACTGGGTTCCGGTAGCTTTAAGGGTGAGCTTATTTGTTTCTACGTAAAAAGGATGTGTTTTATCTGCCTTGACGGAAAAAAAAGCCTCCCCTTCAAGATAGACCAACCGGTTATTGCCGGTGAACCTGTCCGGATACTTGATGTGGCTTCCGGAGTTTAACCACACGATAGTTCCGTCAGCCAGATTTAAACTGGACCTGGTTCCGGAAGAAGCCGTGACCTCATGATAGATCACTTGTTTCCTTTGTTTCTTCAGCATTTGGTATCCTCCCAAAAAGTATCCGCCTGCCAGTAAGGGCAGCAGGAGAACTGCGGCAACTTTTTGCAAAACGGACACAATTCGTACCGGTCTCCAGCCTCCGGAAATGCGGTGCATGGTTTTTTTCAGAGCCTTTCCGGTATCAATCTGAGATAATTCAGTAGCACTGCAGGCAACTTCCCAGATATTTTTCACCTGCTGAAAATAATTCTTGTTTTCTGCGGATTCGAGGATCCAGGTCTCCAGTGCAGTTCGTTCCTCCGCTGACATTTTCCCGGCTAAAAAGGCGCCAATTAAACGGTCAATGATTTCTTGTTCCAGTTCAGTCATATAATTCCTTTCAATATCAAAGACGTTTCTTACTAAAAAAACCACATTGAAAAATCATCTTTTTTTAAATGGTAATGAAATAGTCCCGGAGATGTTCCCGTAGCAGTCTCAACGCCTTACCAATGCGTACCTCGACCGTTCTTTCAGAGACACCCTGCAGTTTTGCAATATCCTGATAACCTAAACCCTCAAACCTATTCTTAAGAAAGGATTCCGCCACTTCTTTTGGAAGGTGTTCCAAAGCGGTCTGCATCCGTTCCTGTAATTCAGAACAAAGCTGATAGGACTCGTTGTCGTTGTCAAAAGCTGAACTGTTTTCCACAAAATACTGCTCATAGGCATGCCGCATTTTCATATGCCGTAACCAATCAATACAGCCATTCTGGACAGATTTCAATAGGTATGATTTCAGGGAACCTGTAATTTTAAGAGCATGTCGGCCTTCCCAAAAGCGGACGAATACGTCCTGGACGATTTCCTCTGCAACACTTTTATTATGAGTAAACGTGGTGGAGAACATAACAAGATCAGCGTAATAGGCAGAAAATAGGATGGAAAAAGCGGATTTATCCTCTTCTTTTATCCTTTTGAGGAGGAGATTTTCATAAAGCTGTGCAGAGGTCTTCACTCCAGTTGGTTAGTTTATCCAAAAGTATAAATTATTGGTAAATTCCATCATATCCTATACTGTTTCCGGGGTTAAGAAGAAATCCATAAAGGAACGATTACTGGTTAGGATAAGCATGCATAATATTAGCCGGCGGGCGTTCGTGAGCCAGTTCGTTAGCCATAAAATCCATGTACGGTTTAACGTATTCGAAAAAAGATTTGTACCCTTCGCACAGCCAATTGAGCCCGGGCTGTCCTCCCTCAGTTGTGGCGATGCGGCTTTTGGGACATCCGCCGTGGCAGGCGAACCGGACATCACACATCAGGCATTGACGGGGCAGGTTATCGCGCTTGTCCTTGCCAAACTGAATCTGCCGGCCTGATGCCATCATTTCTCCCATCGGGGTTTCAAGGATGTTGCCAAGCAGAAATTCAGTGTAAACGAAATGATCGCACGAATAAAGATCGCCATTGTGCTCCATCACAGCTGCTTCCCCGCAGGTTTCGGCAAAAACACACAGGCCGGGAGGAGCACCAACCCAATTGGCCAGGGTAACATCAAACAGCTGCACAAATACTTTGCCAACATCATTCCGCACCCATTCATCGAAAATCGTAGTCATAAATTTTCCAAATTGCCGGGCACTTATCGACCAATCGGTCAGTTTTGCAGGATCGCTGTATGCGGGTGAAACCAGAGTCAGGCCATCGGGAGGCGCGATATCTGACCGGCGTTCAACGATCGGGATGAACTGAATGTATCCGCTCCCGATCTTCTTGAGAAACCGGTAAACTTCCAAAGGTTTCAGCACGTTGGCATCATTGATTACCGAAAGGGTGTTGAACTCCACCTGGAATCTTTTCAATAACCGGATCCCTTTCATTACCTCTTGATATGTTGGCTTACCCGATTTGGATTTGCGGTATTTATCATGAATTTCGGCGGGGCCGTCAATCGAAATCCCTACCAGGAAATTGTGCTTTTTAAAGAAACGGCACCAATCCTCCGTTAAACGGGTTCCATTGGTTTGGAATGCATTTTCTATTTTCTTGCTTGCGCGGTATTTTTGCTGAAGTTCAACTGCTTTAATAAAGAATTCGAGCCCCAGAAGAGTGGGTTCGCCACCCTGCCAGGTAAATGTAATGATTGGAACTTCTTGTGATTCAATAAATTGTTTGATATAGCTTTCCAATACGTCACCGGTCATTTTAAAACTGCCGGTATCAGTATACAGCTTCTCCTTTTCCAGATAATAGCAATAGGTGCAATTCAGGTTGCATACCGGTCCAATCGGTTTAGCCATGACCATAAAGGATTTTGGCCGTGTCACCTTGATGGCATCACTCAGGGTCAGTGTCTTATTTTTATCGAAACGCGGCATAGGGCGAAGATAAAAATAATGCTACAAGAAGGAACGATTTCAAGATTTGTCCGAAGGAATTCTATGAAACTTAAATCCGGCGTGGAATTCCCAATCGGTACCATCGTTCTAAACAATATTTAGCGGCATAATATCCCATGCAATTTGGAGCAAGATTGATTCATTTACGCCAGGTTTGCTCATCCAAGTCATCGAAATGGTCCTTCACTCCGGTGCATTCGAATTAAGAATTTAAAACTTTATACGAATTTTAACCGCCCCGGGAACATCTTTCTCCGATGCCACCATCACATAGCCGCCGCCACTTCCGGAAGTAATGGCTCCCGGATAATACGGAAAGTATTTGGTTTCCATTTCCTGCAATACCCAGTCGGGCACGGTATATGGCAGCATCTTTTTCCAGGCCAGGAAAGTCTCTTTCATTGATCGGCCCAAGCCAATTACATCTTTTCTGACAATGCTTTCCCAGCATTTATCACCCGCTTCGCCGAGTTCCCTAACGATAGCCTGATCCAGATGCTTATCCAGCAAAGGGTTGTAGCCTTCTGATCTGGGGCGTAAGGGAACGAGATGTATGACGCTCGACAGCCAGTCGCAGATATCAGGATCAATCGATGATTCAATCTTCTCCGGCCAGTAGCTTCCGTGGTAATAAAGCCGGTTAACACCGGGTTTTAATAATCCAATATGATCCTGGGAACCTGAGACATACGTTTTCTGGAAGTTTTCAGCTCCAAAAAGGAGTTGTGCATTGCGCAGTGGATCGCCTTGCGGCAGCTGATTGCCCCATAACTCAATGGCCACGCTTCTGGAGCTGGTTGCCATGCCACTCCGGTCGTTGAATTCGATGGTGGGCCAGATCTGGGCAACCACAACAGAACCCGGATGGACTTCTGATACCCAGGGCTGATCCATCCAGCCTCCGGCAATGCAGATGCGGTAAGGGAACCTCAGCTCTTCCTTGATTTCGGAGCTTGATCGGGCAGGCAATCCCTCCTCGGGAATACGATCGAGCACTACATATTCCACACCGAGTTTTTCACATAGCCTTTTCTTTTCCTGCGAGCCGCCGTCATAATTTACGATGAAAACATCGGGTTTGAGCCTGGCCATATCATCAGCAAAATCGATCATTCCCATTCCGCTTGATATTACGGCCTCCTCAACATATTTAATCGAACCCACCATGAATTTGCGCTCTTCCTGCGAGAAATAGGGTGCCTGGCCTTTCAGTTGACGGATATTCTCGTCGCGGCCCAGAAATACATACAACTTTCCATAGGCGGCCGCCGTTTTGAAAAACGCGATATGACCCACGTGCAGCAGATCATAGCAGCCGCTGACCATTACCTTCTTCGGGGGTATCATCAGTTGAACCTTACGTGTTTGTTGGATTCTTTGGCTTCGATCATCTGCTCCCGGATCCAGGTATAGGTTTTTTTCAGACCTTCCATCAATGGAATCGAGGGCTCCCAATTCAAATAGTGCCTGATCAGCGTGTTTTTGCTGTTGCGGCCCCGAACACCTTTCGGTGCGCTCAGGTCGTACGACCGGTTCAGTTTGAACCCGCCAATTTCTTCGGCCATATCGGCCAGCTGGTTGATCGATACCATTTCACTACTGCCCAGATTGATAGGTTCCTCGATATTGCTATACATGATCGCCAGGATTCCCTTGATGCAATCATCGATGTACATAAAACTCCGGGTTTGATGGCCATCGCCCCATATCACGATGTCCTTCACCCCGTTTAGTTCCCCGTCGATTACTTTCCGGCAGAGGGCAGCGGGAGCCTTTTCCCGGCCGCCGTCGTAGGTGCCGTATGGTCCATAGACATTGTGAAAACGGGCGACCCTGACAATAATTCCATAGTCTTCATGGAAATGGCGGCACATCCGCTCGCTGAACAGCTTTTCCCAACCATATCCATCCTCGGCCATAGCGGGATAAGCGTCAGATTCGCGTAGTCCCGGATTATCGGTGTCTGTTTGTTTTGAAGCATTGTATACACAGGCGGATGAAGCATAAAAGAAACGGTCGATCCCCTTATTCCGGGCCGCCATCAGCAAATGGGTATTAATCAAAACGCTCAACATGCAATCGGCTTTGTGGGTTTCGATAAAACCCATCCCGCCCATATCGGCCGCGAGGTTAAATACTTCATGATATCCATTCACCGCCTGATAGCAGTTTTCTTTGGTGGTGAGGTCGAGCACCAGGTTATCGGCCTCTTCGGTAACCTGATACCATTGATTAAGCGGCTTCTTATCTACACCATGAACGTGATAACCTTTTGCTATCAAGGCCTTTACTAAGTGACCGCCGATAAATCCACCGGCACCGGTAACAACTACTCTTTTCATTGCACTCTATTTTTTTGTTTAACTGAACTATTCCATTGAAAAGTCTCATCAATTCTGATTTCTTCTCCTGAAACTGATGAAGACTGAATTTCATCCATGAGGCGGTTGGCAGCAAGATGGCCCATTTTTCGGGGATCCTGACTGATCACGCATAAGGGAGGATTGAACATTTCGGCCGTTTCGGTAAAGCCGAATCCAACGACCCCGATATCCTCAGGCACGCGCAATCCCAGCTCCCTGATGGCTTTATAAGCGCCCAATGCCACCCGGTCGTTTACCGCTAGTACGATTTCCGGCAAATTATGCCGTTCGTACAGTTTCATGAACGAATGATATCCGTCGTTCAGCTCAAAACCTCCTTCAATGATCCACTTGTCACGGACAATAAGGCTGTTATTTATCAGGGCAGCCTTATACCCCCCGAGTCTTTCTTTTCCGATATTGGTCGTTGAATACCCCGCAAAATGTGCGATACGTGAATAGCCGGCAACAACCAGCCGGTCGATGGCCATGCGAACCCCTTTGTCATCATCGAACACCACTCAGGTTCCGGATGTTCTTTTTCTCGATTTCCTCATTTTCCCTGGACACCGCGAGTAAAATCTGGTAACCGCGATCGGTTGCCGCATCGATAATGCTATTCACCACGTGGCTGAAAAAGCTGTTTTCGAGATCGGGAACAATCACCCCGATGGTTTTGGTGGTCCGGGTGGTTAACTGTTGTGCAATCTGATTCGGCAAATAGCCCATCTCATCGGCGGTCTGTAGCACCCGTTTCTTCATAGCGGCCGATATATCAGGATGATCCCTCAGTGCTTTCGACACTGTGATCCGGGTGACATTTAGTTTCCGGGCGATATCTTCTTGCGTAATTTGTTTCATTTTAAATTTACTTACGCGGTAACTTACGCGTGTAAAAATAAAACTTTTTTCAATTTCCAAACCAGATTAGAATGTTTATCCTTAAAAGAATATTACGGCATCAGACTATCATTGGCTATTGACTGGAAAAAACAAAAAAAATGCCAACCTCAGTCGACAAGAAAAGGAATGATCCAGGGTAAGTATCGGCTAAACAGGCAGCTATTCGTTTACACAAAATTGTTCACTGGCTCGGTGCAAAGATAGTACATGAAGATGGTAACAAAGTGATTTATTTTCCCTTTGCTTAAGGATAGTTTAGCGTGTTGAATAGTCAGAAACTTAAACAAGTAAAATTTAACCCATGAAGCAAAAACTATTTTTTGTACTGTTGGCGGTGTTTTTTGCCGGTACTCTCTTCGGCCAGACACGTCAATTGACCGGAATAGTCACCTCTGCGGCAGATAAGCAGCCTATTCCAACAGCAACCGTTTTGGTAAAAGGGACGCAAAATGGAACCACGACCGGAGTTGACGGCCGGTTTGTTTTATCTATACAGGGTCAGGGTGGCATCCTGGTGTTCTCATCAATAGGCTACCGTAAACTGGAAGTTCCAATAACATCATCCAACAATTATGATATCAGTTTGGAAACTGATGTTATAAACCTTGATGAGGTGGTTGTTACCGCCCTTGGAATTCGCCGTGAAAAAAAGGCGCTTGGTTATGCAGTTCAGGATATTGGTAATGAAGCAATAAATGCTGTCAAGCCGACAAACATAGTAAGCGCCCTCTCCGGAAAGATCGCCGGGGTGCAGGTAACCAATTCAACCGGTGCAGTAGGCTCCTCAGCCAGGATTGTCATCCGTGGAAACCACTCGTTCGGTAACAACGAACCGTTATGGATCGTTGACGGTACCCCCATGACCAACTTCGCGTCCGATATGTCTGCCTGGGGAGGCCAGGATTACGGCAACGGGGCCATGGACCTTGATCCGAGCAACATCGAGTCGATGAGCGTACTGAAAGGGGCCAACGCCGCCGCACTTTACGGCAGCCGCGCTGCCAACGGCGTTGTTGTTGTCACAACGAAAAGGGGTTCACAACCAAAGAACAAGCTTGGAATCGACCTGATCAGTTCAGTCACCCTTGATAACGTAAGCATTTTCCCGACCTGGCAGAATTCATACGGCGGGGGGATGTACGGAAGCGAATATGACTGGCAACTAAAGAAAACGGAATTGGGTAATCCCAATCTTACCTATCAGGATTTCGCCAAAAAATATTCATATAATTATGTGGATGGCTGGGGCAACGGAGTGAATGACAGTGAGCCCAGAAGCTGGGGACCCCGGTTGGATATAGGTCTCAAGCTGGACCAGTTTACCGGTAAGGACCAATTGTGGATTTCGCGTCCGAATAATATGAAGGATTTCTTTGAAACAGGAGTCAACCTCGATAACTCGATTGCCCTGTCAAAATCTTCCGATATCGGATCCATCAGGGTATTTCTGTCGAACAATGACATTAAGGGTACCGTCTACAACACCGATCTGACCAAGAATACGGCAAGTGTCAGCGGAGACCTGAAGTTATCGGATAAGTGGTCAGCTTCGGCGAACCTTACCTATGTGAATAACCACAGCAATAACCTCCCAAGCCAGGGATACGACGGAGGCGGGGATAACCCGGCTGCCACTTTTGCAATGTTCCAGCGCCAGGTTGACGTAGTACCGCTTAAAGAACACTGGAAGGAAATCGATCAGTTCGGCCACACCTATTCCTATTCTCTGGGCGAAATGGACAATCCCTATTTATCGCTTCATAACACTGCCTCAAGAACCAGGGACCGTTTTTTCGGCAATGCAAGTTTAAATTATAAAATTGCAGATTGGATTACTCTTACAGGAAGGATCGGAACTGATTATTATAACGAGTTGCGCAAAAAGATCAAGCTTGCCCAGTGTAATGAAGGCAACGGGGTCGGTAATTTCTGGCAAACCCAAAAATTTGCCCAGGAGACCAATGCAGATTTCCTAGCCATGATTGACAAGAAAATCGGTGAAGATTTCCGGATCGACGGTACTGTCGGAGCTAACTACCGTCTTGAAGAAGGGCATGAAGTGGGCCTTAATGCATACAACCTGACGGTACCGGATTTCTTTACCATAGGGAACATTGCAGGAACCCCCGGCGTTTCTCAATACGATTCCAAGAAGGTAACAAACAGTGTTCTTGGATCAGTAAACTTTTCTTATAAGAACTACCTCTTCCTGGGAGCAACCGGACGTAACGACTGGAGTTCGTCGTTGCCCAAGGATAGCTGGTCCTATTTCTATCCTTCGGTAAGCATGGGATTTGTGTTTACAGATGCATTTAAGATCGATTCAAAGATCTTCTCCTATGGCAAGGTAAGAGCAAGTTATGCCCAGGTGGGTAATGATACCGGTCCTTATCAGATTGCCGCAACCTACAATTCCATTGGATCTCCATGGAATGGAGTATCAATGTTCAGCCTGCCGGGCACCCTTCCGCCGGTAGGCCTGAAACCTGAAATCGCCGGTTCGGTCGAGGCTGGTCTCGATATGCGCTTTTTCAATAACCGGGTTAAACTCGATATTTCATACTACGATTTAAAAACCCGGAACCAGATCATGCCGGTTGACATTGCCACTTCAGCAGGTTACAGTTCCATGCTGATCAATGCCGGCGAAATTGAAAACAAAGGAGTTGAGGTGATTTTCTCAGCAAGTGTCATCCAGTCGAAGGGTGGCTTTAACTGGGACCTGACACTAAACTGGGCAAAAAACAATAACAGAGTCAATGAATTGTATGGTGATCTGGAATCTTTATGGATATCCGACATGTGGAGTTCCTATATAGAAGCCAGACCGGGAGAACCCTACGGGGTTATCATGGGGCAGAAATGGCTGCGGGATGATCAGGGTAACCTGGTTATAACATCGGCCGGGCTTACCCAAAATGCTCCCGGTAACTTTGAACTTGGAAACATCACACCCGACTGGATCGGAGGCCTTCAGAACAACTTCAGCTATAAGGGATTCAATCTTGGCATCCTGATCGACGGCCGCAAAGGCGGTGATATCATAAGTGGTACTAAATTCTGGGGCACAAGGTTTGGGAACACTTCCCTCACCCTCAATGATCCTTTTACAGGGGCTACCAATGTCAGGGAAACCGGTATTGTTGTTCCGGGCGTTCTGGCCGACGGTACCCCGAATACCAAACGGGTAACCGCTCAGAAATTTTATAATCAATATGCGAGAACGACTGAATATTGGGTGATGGATGGATCTTTCATCAAATTGCGGGAGCTTAGCATTGGTTACACCCTTCCTGGAAAAGTTGCCAAGAAACTGGGCATGTATTCCGCAAGGGTGTCGTTTGTTGCCAGGAACCTGGCCTTGCTGTATGTCGACAAGACCAACGATATTCACCTTGATCCTGAGACCGGTTTTGGAACCGGCAATGCCGGTGTGGGATATGAGCAGATGCAGATCCCTTCTTCAAGAAGCTTAGGTCTGAAATTGGCATTATCCTTCTAAATATCAGTTGATCTAGTGATTAAATCCACAACTTAAAAAATTGAATTATGAAAAAACAATTGAACATAGGGATCATTCTGATAATGTGCCTGGCACTGCTGGGGGCATGCACGAAGAATTTTGAGACCTACAATACCAATCCCAATCAACCTTCCTCGGTACCGACAACCAATCATTTTGGTGCCGTAATTGTAAATTTCAGCGAAAATTTCAGTCCTGGAAGCATGGGGGCACAACATGCCAATTATGTTGGTTCCAGGCTTGGAGCAGGAAATCAGTCTTACCTTTCCGTTGGTGAAGAGTGGGGAGGCTATTACGCAGGTCTGACGAACATAAATAGAATCATCGCCGGAGCAGAACAGGACGGTAAAACAAATATGCTGGCAGCTGCCCTCACTTTCAGGGCCCAGATGACACAGGTTGCCACCGATCAATGGCGTGACATGCCTTATTCGGAAGCTTCAAAAGCTGCAGAGGGCATTATTGCGCCGAAATTTGACAAGCAGGAAGACATCTACAAAGCGATCATTGATGACTTGAAAAAGGCAGCTGATTTGTTTAAGGCTGGTGGCAATGATCCCATCGGAGAAGGTGATGTTCTGAATGGCGGCGATGTCGCAAAGTGGCAGATGTTTTGCAATTCCCTTCGATTGAGAGTTGCCGTCAGGATTTCGAATGTTGATCTCGCCACTTCTACCTCAATCATCAATGAATTGTTTGGCAATCCTGCCGATTATCCGGTACTTGGAAGCAATGCCGACAACATCGAACTCAGATGGCCCGGTACTTCTCCCTGGGAAGAGGGATTCTGGTACTGGTGGTATTGCTGCCATCACGAAGGTGGCGGAAAAATCGTTGTCGACCTGTTGAATAATTTCAATGACCCAAGGCTGCCGATATGGTTTGTACCGGCCACAACAGATGGCAAATACAGGGGATCTGAAAGGGTCGGCTTTGTTCCGCCTTTTATCAGGGAGGATATTTCTGATTTCAATCCGGTATTTGTAAGCGGCAATCCTAATCCCACCGGAGGTAATGAATATAATGTTAACGACGGTTTCTTCAGGTATTCGGAGATTTGCTTTTTGAAAGCGGAAATCGCTTTGCGAACAGGACAGGCCGCAGTTGCACAGGCTGAATACGAAAAAGGGATTACAGCTTCGATGCAACAGTATGGCGTGTCTGATGCTGCAATAGCCCCCTATCTGGCAACTGAAGGTGTGGCATGGCAAAATAATGCAGATGATCTCAAGAAGATCTATACGCAGAAATATCTTGCCCTGTTCCTGATGAATAACGAAGCCTGGGCCGATGCCAGAAGGACCGATGTCCCCTTGCTTCCACCGGCCTATAACAGTGCCTTTCCGGACCATAACCGCGCTCCTTTCAGGCTTCCTTACCCACTGACCGAGGCTGGACTGAATTCAGTGAATTTAAAGGAATACGAAGGTAATATCAAAGATTACTTTTGGGGCCAGAAAATGTGGTGGGATGTCAGGACAGGTGTTCAATAGGCCTAAAAGGATATGAGTTTTCTATTGTTCCGGCATTAGGTTTCTAGTAAATATCAAGATGAAAAGTAAATGGAGGGGGACTGAAAATGGCCCTCTCCATTTTTTTAAGTAATATGCAGCGTGATTTTGGGATCCATTCATGAGCATAACGCAACCCGCGAAAAAATTCTAAGACATGAAACTTATAATATTATTCATTGCCTTGTTTGTTACAATCTCGGACCAGGCCCAATCGGAGTGCAAGGTTCTGCTTCCTTCACTGGACTCGGTTTATATCGGGAAATGCAAGAACGGACTGGCTCACGGCGCTGGTGAAGCCTGGGGGCGTTTCCATTATAAGGGCAGGTTTTCCGCAGGATATCCTGAAGGTGAGGGCAGGGCTGAATTCGATGATGGTACCGTTTATGTAGGATATTGGAAGAAGGGATTAAGGAACGGAAAAGGTACTGTCATCTTCAAGGAAAACGGGAAGGAAGTTCAGCGGACCTGGATATGGGAAAACGACATCCGGCAAAAAGAGGTTCTGCCTCCTCCGTACAAGGTTATTACCCAGCGCAATGTGAGCAGGATGCGTGTTTATAAACAAGGTGTCGAAAACCAGGTGTGGTTCTATCCGAATTCGATGGGAGGCGTGTCAACCGATTTTCAGGATATGCAACTTTCGGGCAGTAGCGGAAGGGAAACAAAATTCAGTCCGAAATTCGGGTTTGAGGATGTCATGTTCCCCTTTAAAGGATCCATCCGCTATAAAGCCTGGAATAAACTCAGGACAACGCAATTCGAGATCCTTGTGGAGATCGAGATTTCAGAAGCCGGCAACTGGATCGTGGAAATTCAAAACTGATGGATATTGCATACCGGTACAGGCCGGGGTAATTAAAAGCCTGGTGCTTAAAAAACCATCAAAATTTAATTGAAATCAATTTGAATAAAGGATCGAAATGCGCTCACACCTATATGTTTTACTTGCAATAGTAATGATATCGTGCACCAGCCATCCAACAGATAACGGCAATCGGAACGATGTAAAATTCTACAGGAACCTGCTGACCAGCCAAACCCCCTTTGACATGGAAAAGGGCATCCATCCTCTTTCCGCCCGTAAGGCAAAAACCATCAACAGCTATAAGTTTACCTATGACGACAAAGGGCGTATTTTGTCTGTCGAATATGTCAGGAACAACTTGCTGCTCAGCTATTCATCAATGGGATTTGCAGCAAAAATAACCTATGTTTATTCAGATAATAAACAGAATAAATACTATTTCAATTACAAAAACGAACCCATTGAGGTCGCCGGCGTATTCAGGGCTGAGTATTCCCTTGACCCAAATGGCACCCGAACCGGTGTCACATTCTTCGGCAAATATGGGGAGCCGGTTGAAAACAGGAACAGGATTCATTCTTTCAGGTGGGAAGTTCTGCCTGACGGGATGGTGCGGGAACTCCGGTATGACCTGACCGGAAAAGAGACGATACTGAATCCCTTTTGTCCCTTTTATGAATTAAGATTCACCTATAACGAAAAAGGCTATGTAACCCGGATGGCAAATTACAAGGCCGACACCTTATACAATTGCACTGCGGAAAACTGCGGTGAAGTAGGGGTTTCCTATTTTCTTTTTGAGCCCGATGACCAGGGGGACGTATTACGTTTTTCGGTTTTCAATGCAAGCGGGCTCACCTCAAATGTTTATTGGGGATGGTCAAAGAGGATCAACAAATTCGACCGCAACGGCTATCTCCTGGAATCTGTGTTTTACGATCAGGATGGTGAGTATATCGGGGGAAAAAGGGTACCCATAATCCGGCATGCTTATGACGAACATGGTGCAGAGACTGAAACCTGGAACCTTGATAAGGACAGGAAACCTTTTAATAATCCTGAAAATCGGGTTTGCAGGACTGTATACAAATATGACCAGTTTGGAACCCGCACAGAGACGCTTCGTTTCGATAAGGACGGGGCACCGGTCAATATCAGGTATGATCTTACCAACTGCTGCTGCTTTTAAATTTCTTTTTTTAGCAGTTACGGGAACATTTTAGGTTTGAAATCGTAATATTGTTTAAACGAAACCTAATAAAGTATATGAAATTCAACAGATCAGTAATCCGATTTTTAGTGATGATGTTCATCGCAGCAGGTATCCTTTCATGCGCCAATAAAGCCGGGTCCGAAAAACTTCATACCGGCGTGGAGTATTACCGCAGCCTTCAGTTTTCGGAAAGCCCGTATGATATCGAAAAAGGCGTTCATCCGCTTACTTCCGGTCAGGCTAAGACGATCAACAGTTATAAGTTCACCTATGATAATTCAGGACGGCTGTTATCAGTTGAATTTGTTCGGAACAATGTTTTATTGGGTTATTCCTCGAAGGACGGTGCTGCAAAAATTGAATATGAATACACTGGCAATAAACAAATCAGGCACCTATTCAATAAAAATAATGAACCTGTTGAATCATCGGGGGTGTTCAGGGAAGAATATACTCTTGATGCCAACGGTATCCGTGCGGGCCTTAAATTTTATGAAAAAGATGGCAAGCCTGTTGAAAATGAGAATAAAATCCATTCATGGGTATGGAGCATATTGCCGGATGGAATGGTTCGTGAGCTAAGGTATAATCTTGCCAATGAAGAGGTTGTGATGAATCCCTTTTGCCCGTTTTATGAACTCCGGTTTACCTATAATGAAAAAGGATATGTAACCCGAATGGCTAATTACAAGGCCGACACGCTCTACAATTGTACCGCTGAGAACTGCGGAGATATCGGAGTATCATATTTTACCTTTCAGCCAAACGAAAACGGTGATCTGGAAAGGTTCAGCGTATTCAATGTAACAGGACAGATGTCAAATCTTTACTGGGGTTGGTCGAAGCGGGTCAATACCTTCGATGAGAACGGCTACGTGTTGGAAACCGTTTATTATGACCAGGATAATGAATATTTAAGCGGTAAAAATGTTCCAGTAACCCGTTACACCTATGACGCTCACGGGGCTTTGGTTGAGTCGAAAAATATGGACAAGGACCGGAATGTCATCAATAATCCGGAAACCGGTGTTGCCATCACCCAATACAAGTATGATGAAACCGGAGAAAGGATTGAAACTCTTCGGTTTGATAAGGGCAAGCTACCTGTAAAAATTTAATTGCACCCCTGGTATGAAAAGAATTCCGAATCACCCTCTGCACAACCTTGCCGGGCTGATGGTATTGCTGGTTTTTGCCGGATGTACGGGAAAGAAAGCTGAAAATAAGCCTGCGGCAACGGTTGAAGCAGCAGCTGTTTCCAAACCGGTTTCTATCGGAAAAGAGACTTCGTTATTGCTGAAAGATCTGGAGGACAACGGGGATTATGTTAACAGTCAGGTTTTTCCATCGCTGATAAAAGCTTCGATCGTACACGAAAGCCTCGGAAAAAATATCCTGGTTATTGATCTGAGGCAAGCTTCGGATTATTCTGCCGGACATATAAAAGGTTCAATAAATAAGAAATTCGAGGATCTTCCGGGATATTTTGAGTCAGGGATCAAGCCTTTTGAATTTGACAAGATCATCATGGTATGTGAGGACGGTCAGGTTTCGAGCTATACCACCTGCTTGCTCCGCCTGATGGGATATGGCAATGTTTATGCCATGCGATGGGGCATGAGTGCCTGGAATATTAAATGTGCCAGCGAGGGCTGGCTCCGCGGTGTTTCGGGGAAATTTGAAGGAAGTCTTGAAAAAACCGTGCATGAAAGACCTGCTCCCAAAGGAATGCCTGAATTGGGTACTGGCCTCGGTACAGGAGCCGAAATAGGCACTGCAAGATTCGCGAAACTATTCGCTGCCGGAACTTCCGGAATTCTAATCACTGCAGATGAGGTTTTTGCTGATCCCACCAGGTATTTTGTCATCAATCTGGATAGAAAGGACAAGTATGACGATGGCCATATTCCGGGGGCCATACGGTATAAACCTGAGGCGACACTTGGTTTTACAGATGAAATGGCTTCCATACCGGCTGATAAAACGGTAGTTGTATATTGCGGTACCGGTCACAATTCAGGTTTTGCAACCGCATTTCTCCGGTTATTCGGTTATGATGCGCGTACCCTTAAATATGGCAACAACAGCTTCATGTATGATAAAATGGTAAGCCAGAAAGCGGCGTTGTCATGGCTGCCTTTTTCCAAAGCGGATATCAATAATTTCGAATAATCATTCACAACCGCCATCGAGTTTCTTTGTGGCCAGGCGCCTGGATTCAAAGAATTTCTGTTTCAGGCTGTCGGGCATGTTGTTGAAATCTGTGTACATCTTACTGGCCCTTGTGCGTGTTTCAAACAGCGCGTTTTCCCTGGCCGTTATCTTGTCACCGGAGAAGCTGTTGTTCATGACTGTTTTAACCCATTCATTCACACTCCCTTTTAAAATATAAGTGTTTTTAAAGTTCAACCCTTTAGCGAGGATGAACGCGTTGGCCGCTTCCTGTTCAACATCTGAGCACAGGATGTTTTTCACATCTCCAGCCGCGAGAAAGGATGCGGGATTCTTCTTTATAAACTCATTATAGGGTATGTTAACCGAACCGGGAATGGTCATCTTCCGGAATTCTGATTCAGGCCTGAGGTCGATGATTCTGACGTTAATGTCACCGCTTACCACAAAACGGGCAACCTGATCGGCGGTAAACCACGATTTTTCATCGTTAAGGAGGGAGACCAGTCTTTCCGGTTTTGCCTTCAGTATTCTCTTTGCAGGCGAAGGGAGGATAGCCAGGATCAATCCGAGGGATAAGAGCACGACCGAAAATTTCACTCTTGTATTCATCTGGCTGATTATAAATTGTCGGTAATATCGGGCCTGGCAAATCTTTTTTCAGCTGCCTCAGCCAGCGAGAACATAGCCACTGCAGCCAGGATCAACAGAAAAGTGAACAGTCCGGGAGAGATTCCCAGGACTTCATTGATCTTTACCGGGCCTTTATAGGATCCGTTGGCCAGGTTTTGTATCAGGGGATAGGTTTCAGCGAACAGGAACGCCCCGGTCAGGCCTCCTGTAAAAAAGACCATGGCATCGATCTTGCCGATTGAAAGGGCGCATAATCCGGTTCCCGGGCAGAAGCCTCCCATGATAAATCCGGCGCCCATGATCACTCCGCCGACAATCGAAGCGGCAACGTAAAACTCATTCACAAAGACAAGATTGAGGTTCAGCAGACCGAAGTAGCTCAGAAACTGTGAGCCGACCAGCGCGACTATGGCTGCGGTAAAGAAAACCTTGACGACGGTTGTATCATAACCGTAAAACATTCCGGCCAGTTTCCGGCTTGATGAGAAGCCAGCCTGTTCGAGTGCAAATCCGAAACCGATGCCAATGATCAGGGCGATTAATAGATCCAACCATTCAGGCATTGATATTAAAGATGTTATGGGTCCCATATTATTTTTTTATCAGATCCAGTTTTTTCTGAAAAACCATGCAAAAAGATAGGCTGATCCGAAAATGGCTATCATGGTGACAAATCCGGCAACCGAAAGAACGGCCATTCCTGAGAGTGCGGCGCCACTTGTGCAGCCTCTGGCCAGCTGGGCCCCGTAAACAAAGAAAACTCCACCAAGAAAGGCGAAAAACAACCTGCGTGAATTTGAAATTTTGGGGGATTTTTCGATTTTGAATTTGAGCCGTCCGGATACTGCACCAGACAGGAATCCTCCTGCCACCACACCCAGTATTTCAAAGGTCAGCCAGTTTTTCAACGGTTTCTTGCCTCCTTCAAAATATTTACTGTAGTAAATCGATTTTTCTGCATGCGATGGGGCAATATTACCTACTGCAGACACAACGCAATATTTGAGACCGCCGCTTGCACCAAGTCCCCGCCCGGAAAGGTACATGGCCATGAGCAGGACAAGCCCGAGCATGGTGCCGGCCAGGTAAGGGTTCATATATGGCCTTTTCATTTTTCAGATAGTTAAGTTGTTACAAGTTTAAACATAAAGGTCACAACATAAAACAGTCGCATCCCATAATACATTCAGATTGTCAAGATAGTTTATAAACCAGGTAATGTTTATGAATCCCTTAAGGTTTACAAGTTGTAAATTTGGTAGTGGTAATTATTTCAACTGGTGAAAAAAAAAGCCTGGCATAAATCTGAAATCACGATTGGAATAATCACCGGTTTACTGGCAATGGTTATTCTGGGTTGTGAAAAGGTTCCTGAAAAGTTACCTGAACCGTCATTACCCATTATTATGACGCTTGAAACTACCGGTATATCAGCCACAACTGCCATTAGCGGAGGAAAAGTATTGTTTACAGGGTCAGTGGCCATTACCTCCCGCGGTGTTTGCTGGAACCGTGAAGGCAACCCGACAATTGATGATGCGAAGACTGCTGATGGTAACGGTTCCGGCACCTTCACCAGTTTTATTGATGGATTGGAGGAGGACACAGCCTATTATGTAAGGGCCTACGCGATTAATCCCGTCGGGATCGGATATGGCAGTCAGGATTTTTTCACTACGAGTACCATACCAACGGTAGAAACATCCGAAGTGGGAGACATTACCGCTACCAGTGTAATTTCAGGTGGAAAGGTTGTTTTTTGCGGAGGTGCATCCGTCACATCCCGCGGAGTTTGCTGGAGCACGGCGAAAAATCCGACCATTTCCTGTTCAAGGACCAATGACGGGAAAAATACTGGCTCATTTAAGAGTGTTTTGACCGGGTTATTACCCGCAACTGTTTATTATGCAAGAGCATATGCTACAAACAGCATAGGAACAGGATACGGTATTCAGGTAAGTTTTACAACACACTGAGAACTTAAACCCCAATGATCATGCGCAATTTGTATTTATTCAGTTCAATCCTTGCTTTCACCTATATGAGTGCGTGCCATAAGGACGGCAGGGATTCCTTTAATCTGGATTGTGATGATCCGGATTCCGGGCTGGTTTTGCATTATTCATTTGATGAGCAGAGTGGTACGACTGCTTCGGACTGCACTCCGAATAACTTCGACGGTATACTGTACGGTGTAAACTGGGCGATCACGGACGGTGACAAAACTGCTGTTGAGTTTGATGGACAGGATTCTCTGGATATACCATCCTTCATTACTGAAGCGGGGTTGAAATCAGAGCCTGAGTTCGGTACCATTTCGGTTACCTTTAAATTCAGGGCTTTCGACGGGGATATTCAACCCATATTTTATTATGGCGAATCGGATCCCGGCAGTCCGCACAATAGCATGATTGCGGAAGTCGGGCACAAGATGGACATTAACGACCGAAAGCTCTATTTTACCATTGTCAATAAGCGGTTCTGTTTTGATTCGAATGAAAATCTGGAAGAAGATAAATGGTATCATTTTGTGGCAGTGGTCAGTGCTACAGGAAATACCGGATATTTAAACGGAGTTGAGATGACGAACCGGCATTACAACCTGGGTTCCGATTCGACTTATACTGATTTCTTCAAATCTGTTCCGACAAAAGAATTATTTACGCTTGGCTATGGAAGGTATGGAATGTGTGATGATTTTTTCCACTTCAACGGATATATAAGCGATTTCCGGGTATATAACCGCGCTCTTTCCTCCAGGGAGGTTAATGAACTGTATAATAATCAGTTGTAATTATGAAGAAATCCATTAAAACTTGTTTTATACCGGGGTTCATACTAATTGTCTGTGTATTGGTATCCTGCAACCACAGGTCCACGGTTCCGGCCGGTAAAACTGAAAGTCTGCAATCTATCTCGTCTTTTCCTGTAGGTGTTGCTGCAGGAGAAGTTTTATTGAAAGAAAATGGTGCTTACCGTGATATCGTGCTGCACGAGTACAACAGTATCACTCCGGAAAATGCCGGTAAAATTGAGTCGCTGCATCCCGGGGAAAAAGTGTTCGATTTTTCAGCGCTGGATACTATCGTTGATTTTGCACTGAAAAATAATAAGCGGGTTCACGGTACTACCCTGATTTGGCATGACTTCAGTAATATGGCCTGGTTGAGAGATTTTCAGGGAGATTCGATTGCCTGGGAGAACCTGTTTAAAACCCATATTCAAACAGTTGTTAAACATTACAAAGGCAAAGTTGCATCGTGGGATGTTGTTAATGAGCCATTTCATGATGATGGCACTCTCAGAATGGAAGAGGGGACACATGGAGACAATCCGGGCAGCCTCTGGGCCAGACATTTGGGTAAGGATTACATTGCCCGTGCTTTTCAATATGCACATGAAGCTGATCCTGATGTGCTGCTCTTCCTGAATGATTTTGATCTTCAATACGCGAAATATCAGAAAAAGATTGAAGCGGTTGTAAAACTGGCGGAGGATTTTAAGAAAAGAGGAATACCCATTCATGGGCTTGGGATGCAGATGCATATTGGAATATCGGCCAGTGATGATGAAATTGCCAGTGGATTACGACGGCTTGCGGCCACAGGATTATTGGTTCATGTATCGGAAGTGAGCATTCTTATTTCCGACTGGAAATGGGATACCAGCCTGGTTTTTACGCCGGAATTGCTGAAAAAACAATCGGACAAATACCAATCACTGGTGCAGGTATACAAACAATCGGTACCGGCCGGTCAGCGATATGGAATCACCGTCTGGGGGGTGTCCGATGCGAACAGCTGGATTATGCCCATGTTCAAATTGCGGGACTGCCCTTTGCCGTTCGATAGCCTGTGCCGGAAGAAACCGGCTTATTATGGATTCCTGAACGGGTTGAAATTGTAGGGACACATAATTGCGTCCATAATAGGGATTAGACATTAGGCATTTATTGGATAATATGTAAAATGAGCATCTACAAGCAATATTTCGGGGCATTTGTTATGGCCTGGTTAATTGGGGTTAATTGTGTGTTCGGGATCGGCCAAATGAATGATCAGGAAAACCCAGGGATAGTGGCCCGGTGGAAATTCGATCGCGAGGATTCACGAAGGGTTATCGACCAGGTTACCGGCATCAGGGATTCCATCGAGGGAAATTACAAACTGGTTGGCGGAGTTGAGGGGAAGGCACTGAAATTCGATGGATTTACCACGGTCATCAGGCGCTCATTTGAGAAAGTCCCAAAAATCTCCGGATCCTTTTCCTGTGAGGCATGGGTGGCAGCTGCAACCTATCCGTGGAACTGGTGCCCGATTCTGGCGCAGGACCGGAAAGAAGAGGCAGGTTTCCATTTTGGTGTCGGACCACAGGGACAGGCCGGAATTTTTGCATCAGTTAATGGAGTCTGGCAGAGATTGGAGTCGAAAGCAAGGATATCATTAAGAAAATGGACACACCTGGTTGCAACGTTGGATGAAAAGACTGGCTTCAGGATTTATATCGACGGTAACCTATCCGGGCAATTAAATATATCCGGTAAACTGGTTCTGGCTCCGGAATCCGATTTGCTGATCGGAATGAACCGGGAGATGACTGCTCCCTCAAACCCTGTCAGGGCCTATGCCACACTTCCTGCCTGGTTTTCGTTCGATGGAATTTATGATGAAATAAAGATCTATGAAGGGGCCCTGACGCCGGAAATGGTTGAGCGCAATTTTGCGGCCCATGCGAATCCATTGCCACCGGATATCCCCGAAAGGGTTATGCCCAGCGGTCCCGCAGGCCCCGGCCGGTTTGGCGCCTATTATACAAAATTGAAATTCTATGAGGAATGGGATGCGCTTTTCCGGGTTGGTGATTATGCAGATGTTGTTGTTCAGTTCGATAATTCTCCGATAAAGGTTGTGTTTTGGAGGGGTACCCGTTATTCTCCTGCCTGGGTTATGGAGAACGGGCAATGGATGGCAGATCAGAGTGCTGAATACTTCGATACCATCAATGGCTGTTTCGAGCACATGATCGATCCGCATTGTCTGTACTCACACGTCAGAATAATCGAAAACACTCCTGCAAGGGTAGTTGTTCACTGGCGGTATATTCCCGTCAGCATAAGGAAGCAATTATCACAGGTAGATGAAAAGTCGGGCTGGTCGGACTGTGTGGATGAGTATTATACTTTTTATCCGGATGGAATCGGGATCAGGAAGGTGGTGCAATATACTTCCGGTGAACCGTTGGGTCCATCCGAAGCCATTGCATTTTGCCAGCCGGGAACAAGCCCCGAAGACAATGTGAATCTGGATGCCATGACACTGGTTAATCTGAAGGGTGAAAGTCACGTGTATTCCTGGGCAAATGGAGCCCCGGTATTTAAGAAGGGAGAGAATCCTGTTAATCCTGTAATCCAGATCGTTAACCTGAAATCGCAGTATAAGCCATTCATGATTTTTGAGCCTGGAAACAATATGGCGGTTTATGGTATTGAGCAAAGGCCCGATGCTTCTCATTTTCCCTGGTGGAACCACTGGCCTGTTGCACAGTTGCCATCTGACGGGAGATATTGCCAGGAGCCCGACAGGGCTTCTCATTTTTCGCTCGCATGGGGAGGGCCACCCTTTCATGATGAAGCCGGAAAGGTGATAAAAGCACGCGAGTCGGGAAGCGAAGGCAGTTTGAATCAGGCTGATCCTAAAATGAAAACGGTAAATACCTACTGGTCAGCCTGGATCTACGGCGCCTCTTCCCAAACTCCCGAAGAACTGGCCACGCTGGCACGATCCTGGGCACAGCCTCCTTCCCTGAAAATAAAGGGGGATGGGTTTAGTGGCAGTGGTTATGATCTGACTCAACGGGCTTATATTGTCGAATGTTCGGATAACAAAGCGGAAAAACTGGAGATGGAACTTTTGGCAAGTGAAGGGTCACCTGTCGTTAATGTCTGTTTTGTGATAAAAGGATGGAATCCGGGAGATGTTTCAGTTCAGTTGGATGGGCGTACCCTGAGCAGGGAAAAAGATTATAGCACAGGGATAATCAGGAATCTTGAAAAGGATGATTTGGTGCTTTGGATAGCATTGAAATCAAATAAAACTTCCAAAATATCAATGGTTCATGAATAAGGGACAAACAAAGATTGCAACGAAAAGGACCCTTTTCACAGTTTTGCACACACAGGCAATGACTGCATTCTTTTTCCTGGTGGTTTTGCCTGCCGGTGCGCAGGAGTTGAAGCCGGCTGGCGGACCGCTGGTCACAATTCCCCGTCCAGAGCACCCCCGGCCCGACCTGCAACGTGATAACTGGCTGACGCTTAACGGAGTATGGCAGTTCGAGAACGACACGGCAGATGACGGTGAATTCCGTGGCCTGACTTACGGCAAGGATCTCAATTCAAAGATCATTGTCCCTTTTTGTCCCGAAAGCAAACTTTCAGGTATCGGCCTGGGCAATAGCCAAAAGCTTAAAAATGTTTGGTACCGGCGTACTTTCGAAGTGCCGCAGGCTATGAATGGCAAGCGGTTGAGGCTCCATTTTGGTGGTGTGGATTACAAGGCCTGGGTATATATCAACGGACGGCTGGCTGGTTCACACACTGGCGAGAATGTAGAGTTCAGTTTTGACATCTCTAAATTTCTCAAAGAAGGGACTAACGAATTGGTGGTTAAGGTTCTGGACGATATGTGGAGTGGTTTGCAACCCTGTGGCAAACAATGCTTCGACCAGAGTTACAGTTGCTTCTACACCCGTTCTACCGGAATATGGCAGTCGGTTTGGCTGGAAGCCGTGGGATCATCGTTTATCGAAAATATTTCGATAATACCGGATCCCGACAACTCGAGGGTATTTATCGATCTTAAAATCAATGGTGCCGACAAGGATCTGTCGCTTAAAGCCGAGGCCTTCGCGGATGGCCGGTCAATGGGCACAGTTATGGCTGCCGGCCCATGGCAGGCCCGGCTGGTGATTCCACTTAAAGAGAAGAAGCTCTGGGAGCCCGGCACACCATTCCTGTACGATCTCAAATTCACGCTGTCGAGCGGAAATACCAAGATAGATGAGCTAACCAGTTATTTCGGACTTCGCAAGATCACTATCGATGGCCGCAAAATTCTCGTCAACGGCAAACCTGTTTTTCAGCGCCTCATCCTCGATCAGGGGTTTTATCCGGATGGACTCTGGACAGCGCCGACTGATGAGTCACTGAAAAAAGACATTGAGATGAGCATGGCTTGCGGCTACAACGGTGCCCGCCTGCATCAAAAAGTATTCGAGCCCAGGTTTTTGTATTGGGCAGACAGACTCGGCTACCTCTGTTGGGGCGAATATCCCAACGCCGGGGATGATAACCACAAGGAAGGTTTTTCGGCATACGTCAACGAATGGACCGAGATCCTTCTGCGCGACCGGAATCATCCCTCCATCATCGGTTGGTGTGCCTTCAATGAGAATTTTGAGGATACGGGAGAGCTTCAGCAGATGATCTGGCATGTGACCAAGGCGGTGGATCCCACGCGGCCTGCGCTGGAGTCCAGTGGCTGGATGCACACGCTGCCCAACCCTGAGGTCAGGGATGCGCATGATTACACGGGCGACACGTTGCGTCTTCGCAGGAAGTGGCTCGATTATTTCAATGGCACACCCGAAGGGCCCATTGCCCCGGCACGATATACAGGGCAGACTGTGACTCAGGCAGACATGGGTGTACCCTTCATGATCAGTGAAATCGGCGGTATCGGCTGGGCCACGGAAGGTGGGTGGAGCTATGGTAACGGACCAAAGAACCTGGATGAATTCTATGCCCGGTACAAGGGAACCATCAACGCCATGCTTGATAACCCAAACCTGTTTGGATTCTGTTATACCCAATTAACAGATATAGAACAGGAAAAGAACGGACTTTACTATTACGACCGCAGACCAAAATTTGATATTAGGAAAATTCGTGAAATCACTTCACGGCAGGCGGCCTATGAGCGCAACGAAACAACAGCCACCCAGCCAACTCTTAAGGTGGTCGATGCCAAATGGAAAGTGCTGGTAGGAGCAGTTCAGGATATCAAACAAAGCAAACCGTATCAATATACTGAAGTCAAACCTGCTGACAGCTGGACGTCGGAAAACTTTGATGACAAGTTGTGGAGGTCCGGCCTTGCACCATTCGGCCAAGGGGATGAAAGAGTCCGCACCGACTGGGCCAGCGGAGATATCTGGTTAAGGAAAACCTTTGAATATGATGGTGACGAAATGAAGACCGGCGGGGTGATGATCTGCCATGATGAAGATACAGAAGCGTATGTTAACGGACAAAAGATTCTCGGTGTCAAGGGGTTCGACGGCAATTACCGGCTGCATCAGGTGACCGGAGCCCTTAAGAAAGCTTTGAGGCCGGGCACCAATACCTTGGCCGTGCACACGCACCAAACAGGGGGCGGACAATATATCGATCTGGCTATATTGGTTGAATAATTAATGATCAGAAGACCTATATTGATCCGAAGACACAATTAAAGAATATAATAATCAGTCAAATACGAAACCATGAACAAATTATTAATCTCTTTGGCTTCAGTTTTATTAATATCGATTAACACTCGAATTGAAGCACAAACTTCACTTCAAAAAATTGAGCCTGTTAACTTTTCGCAGGTCGAAATCCAGGACAACTTCTGGAAGCCGCGGATATACACGGTCAGCACGGTAACCATTCCGGTATGTATTGATCAAACGGAAGTTAAGACCGGGCGTATCAGGAATTTTGAAAAGGTGGCGGCAAAAAAAGGGGAAAAACATGAGGGAATCTATTATGATGATTCTGATGTGTATAAAGCACTGGAGGCGATGGCCTATTCGTTGAAAAATCATCCCGATCCTTTGCTGGAGAAAAAGGCCGACGAATGGATCGATAAAATCGCGGCTTCCCAATTGCCTGACGGATATCTGAATACCTATTACACGTTAACCGGACTCAATAAACGCTGGACCAATATGGATTATCATGAGGATTACTGTGCAGGCCATTTAATTGAAGCGGCAGTTGCTTATTACAATACCACCGGAAAAAGGAAATTCCTTGATGTGGCGATCCGCTTAGCCAACCATATTGATTCCACTTTCCGGCTCCAAAACCGGCACTGGGTTTCGGGGCATGAGGAAATTGAGCTGGCTCTCGTTAAGCTTTACCGGACTACCGGTAACAAGCGCTACCTCGACTTGTCGGAATGGTACCTGGAGCAGCGGGGGCACGGCTATTTTGAAAGAAGGCCGGGAAGCCAGGATTATTGCCAGGACAAGCTGCCGTTGAAGGAGCAAACGCAAATTACGGGACATGCGGTAAGGGCCATGTATGTGTATACGGGGGCCGCCGACGTGGCTGCAGTAAAAAATGATGATGGATACATGAATGCCATGAAGCAGGTTTGGGAAGATGTGGTTTACCGGAACATGTATATAACCGGAGGCATCGGGTCATCCGGCAGAAATGAAGGTTTTAGTGTTGATTATGATTTGCCCAACGAAGAAGCCTATTGTGAAACCTGCGCTTCGGTAGGCATGGTATTCTGGAATCAAAGGATGAACCTGCTAACCGGAGAAAGTAAATATATTGATGTTCTCGAAAGAAGCCTTTACAATGGCGCTTTGGACGGATTGTCGCTGAAGGGGGATCGGTTTTTCTATGGAAATCCGTTGGCATCAACCGGGAAGGATTCCCGCGATGAATGGTTTGGAACAGCCTGTTGTCCCTCCAATATTGCCCGACTGGTTGAATCGGTAGGCAACTACATCTATGCAAAATCCTCCAATGCTCTATGGGTGAATCTTTTTGTCGGGAGCTCGGTGAATTTTGTTGTCAATAACAAAAAGGTTCAGTTAAAACAGGTAACGAATTACCCCTGGGATGGTAAGGTTCAGATTTCTGTCATTCCAGAAAAACAGGTTGAATTTGATCTGTTTATACGTGTTCCGGGCTGGGCCAATAATCAGCCGGTTCCGGGTGACACATATCGTTATCTGGATAATTCTTCCGAAAAAATTACTTTGTCATTGAATGGGATTCCAGCGACTTATACAATGGTCAATGGTTACGCGGTAATAAGAAAAGCATGGAAAAAAGGCGACCTGGTGGAATTGAATTTACCAATGCCGGTACGCAGAATTGTGGCTATCGAAGAGGTGAAAGATGACCGGAATCGGGTTGCCCTGCAAAGAGGTCCTCTGGTTTATTGTTTCGAACATGCTGATAATGAAGGCAAGGCGATGAATATCGTTGTTCCTGATAATATCTCCTTTACCGCCAGTTTTAAACCTGAATTATTAAATGGAGTGGTTGTACTGGAGGCGAAGGCCCCGGTTGCCGCCATTTCTGAAGATGGTTTGACCATGAGATCTGAAATCCGGAAAATCAGCGCGATACCTTTTTACTCCTGGGCCAACCGGGGTGAAGGCCAGATGCAGGTTTGGGTGCCAAGAAAGATCAGTGATATCAGGTTATTGGCAAATTAAATATTCGACTATGTCACTCATAAGCAAGTACTTGTAAGATGAATTGAACATAACGAAGGACAGAATGCCTTTGAAAAACATGAGATATACGATTATATTAATCCTGATCCTAATATGCTGGGCATGCTCCCCGCAAAAATCAGGTGACAGATCTGAAGGTGCAGATGTGAAAACGCCAACCCTTCCGGAATGGTTCAGCAGCGGGAAGTTTGGGATGTTCATCCACTGGGGACCCTATTCCGTATTGGGTGGCGAATGGCACGGAAAGCGGATTGAGCAGGGAGATATTGCCGAATGGATCATGCAGAAATTTCAGATCCCCGTGGAGGAATACCGCAAGGTTGCCGCCACTTTCAATCCGGTTCACTTCAATGCGCGGGAATGGGTTGCCCTGGCAAAGAATGCCGGCATGAAATACATCATCATCACATCCAAGCACCATGATGGATTTGCAATGTTCGATTCTAAGGTGAGTGATTACAATATAGTTGACTATACAAAATTCGGCAGAGATCCGCTCAAAGAACTGTCGGAGGCGTGTGCCGAAGCCGGTTTGAAATTCTGTGTGTATTATTCCCACCGCGAGGACTGGGAAAATCCCTATGCATACGGAAATACCTGGGATTTCGATTCTTCACAGACCAACCTCGACAAGATGGATCATCCTGAACTGTTCCGAAAATACCTGGATACCAAGGCTATCCCGCAGTTGAAGGAATTGCTCACCAATTATGGCCCGCTCGGGATCGTCTGGTTCGACCGGGGGATGTACACCCAGGAGCAGGGAAAGGAATTTGCCGACCTGGTTCATGCCATGCAGCCGAATTGTTTGGTTAACGGTAGGGTGGGGCATTACGATGAGGAGCTGCTTGGTGATTATCAGAGTCTTACCGATAATGGGATGCCGGTTGGAGGAATCGAGGAGGCCTGGGAAACTCCGCAGACTCTTAATGATACCTGGGGATATAGCAAGTTTGACCAGAACTGGAAGTCTGCCGGGGTTATTATCAAAAGAATGGTTGCCATTGTAAGCAAGGGAGGAAATTACCTGCTGAATGTCGGGCCCACGGGTGAAGGAGTCATTCCGGGACCTTCAGTTGCGATTCTTAGAAGTGTTGGCGATTGGATGAATAAGAACAGTGAAAGCATTTACGGAACCTCTCCCTCCCCCTTTCCGGTTGAATTTCCGTGGGGTTTCTGTACAAGAAAGGGCGATCTGCTTTATCTTCATGTGTTTGACTGGCCGGGGGATGGCGTGCTAAAACTAGAGGGACTGAATAACCGGATCCGGAAGGCTTATATGTTGACTGAAAAGGAAGTGAAGTTAAAAGTTGATCGGGGTAAAAGTGGTCAGTGGCTGATCTCTTTACCTGAATTACGGCCCGACACGATTAATTCCGTAGTTGTATTGCAAATTGCCGGTCCACCTGATATTGAACCCCTTGTGGTCATGCAGAAGGGCGGCGAACCGGTAGTATTGGATTACCTGACTGCCAACACGCGTGGCAAAGCGGTTAAACGATTCAACCGGAAAGGGGAAGAGGGGCAGTTCCACATTTCAAAAATGGAAGGACCGGACGATGTGATCGAATGGCATGTGAAAATGGTAAATCCGGGAATGTATGATGTTTCCATAACCTATGCAGCCATACCCGGATGGGAAAATTGCAGTTACAGGGTGTGTGCCGGTAGGGAACAGATCACAGGCACGGTGAAATCCAATCAGGGTTGGTATGAATACAAGACCGAAAAAATCGGGCAAATTCGGGTATCTAAAAATGGAGAACCCCTCTTCCGGCTTTATCCTGAGCATCAGCTCGCTCATTACCTGATGTATTTCAGATCCTTGCAATTGGTTCAGATAAACTGATAAGATTTCCTTAATTAACCCACTATACTATGACGCTTGACCTTTCAAAAATTCGCGATCAATTTCCGGCTCTCAATCGTCCCGCAATTTTTTTTGATAACCCTGGCGGTACGCAAATAGCAAAACAATCCCTCGACCGTATCAACAAATACCTGCTGGAATGTAATGCCAATCACGAGGGCGCCTTTGCCACCAGCAGAGCTTCAGACGCCGTATTAGATGAAGCTCATTGCGCAATGGCTGATTTCTACAATGCCTCGTCTCCTGAAGAGATCGTCTTTGGCAATAACATGACCACCCTGACACTTCACATCAGCCGTTCAATTTCGCGGGAATGGAAGGAAGGGGATGAGATCGTGGTTACACGGCTTGATCATGATGCAAATATAACTCCCTGGGTATTGGCCGCGCAGGACCGAGGCGTTAAAGTCAACTGGGTGGATTTTGATGTGGAAGACGGCACATTAAAGTTGGATGATTTACAGAGAGCGCTTGAGCGGAAACCACGCCTATTGGCAGTGGGATATGCTTCAAACTCCCTCGGAACGATCAACCCCGTTCAAAAGATCATTAAGCTGGCGCATGCTGCCGGCACGCTGGTCTATATTGACGCCGTCCAATATGCGCCGCATGGTCCTATTGATGTGCAAAAATTGGATTGTGATTTTCTTATTTCTTCTGCATATAAATTTTTTGGCACGCATTCGGGAATACTTTACGGGAAGCGCGAATTATTGGAGAACTTGTTTGCATATAAAGTACGTCCGGCAACAAATAAACTTCCAGGAAAATTTGAAACCGGCACACAGAACCACGAAGGTATTGCGGGTGTGCTCGGAGCGATTGAATACTTTGATTGGGTGGGAAATGCGTTTGGCGGAGAACAGGCCGGGGGGCTGGCAGAGAACGGATATTCCGGGCGTGCTCTGAACCTGAAAAAAGCCATGACTGCCATCCGCGCGTATGAGTTTGAATTAAACCGTAAGCTTCTCTCCACCCTCGGGGAGGTTCCCGGTATAAAGATCTTTGGTCTCACCGATCCGCGTCGATTGGATGAGCGCGTGTCTACGTTTTCCTTCATTCTGAATAATCTGCACCCGCACGAGGTGGCGCAACAACTTGCAGATCAGGGAATTTATGTTTGGGATGGAAACTACTACGCCATCAACGTGACCGAGCGGCTTGGCTTGGAAGACAATGGCGGTATGGTGCGAGTGGGCGCGACTCATTACAATACACTGGATGAGATCGCGCGCTTGGGAGAAGCATTGAAGAAGATCGCAAAATAATTTGCCAGTTCCCTTTCCTTGCAAAATTGTGAAGGAGCCGGGATGAGAGGCTTGCTTAATCAAGTTATTGATTATGATTTAAGACGCTTTATTAGACAAGGTAATGGATAGGATTGAATTTTTACTGGCTAACCCAAGCAACCTGTCATTCCGCAAAACTGACGTATTGTTTGAAATGAAATTCACTTATGAATAAAATCGCATACCTGGTGAGAGTAAACCGCAAATTCGTCAATCTTATCTGCCTGATCATTTCACCTTTCTTCCTGCAATGCACCGGCGATCATGCAAAGGATGCAACCGGATCGAAGGTGGAAGAGATCATCGTGGTATGCAAAACCCATTTCGACATTGGGTATACACACCGCGTCAATGAGCTTCTTGATTATTACCGCACGGAAATGATCGACAAGGCCCTCGACAATTTAGACCAATCCAAAGGCGAGCCACCGGAGCAACAATTCACCTGGACCGGTCCGGGCTGGGTTATGGCTAAAGTAACCGAAGACTGGGACGGGCAAACACCTGAACGAAGGCAAAGGCTTGATCAGGCATTCAGGTCGGGCCGGTTTGTCACTCATGCCATGCCGTTTACATACGAAACAGATGTGGCATATGCTACAGAAAACCGGAGGGTTCAATATGCTTGTGATGATTTCGCCAGGATTTTAAAATCAAATAAGCTGATAACCAGAAGTATGAGCAGGAAAGGTAATTGCTGGATTAATGCGGTTGCCGAGAGCTTCTTTAAATCCATCAAAGTGGAATGGATCTATTCAAATAGCTATGAAAACCAAAGCCAGGCCTCGCTTTCAATCTTTGAATGGATTGAAAGCTGGTACAACCGGCGCCGGCGATACTCAGCATTGGGGTATAAAACGATTGAAGAGTTTGAGAAAATAAATAGTAATTTTAAACATGCAGCTTAGCTTAACTCAGTGTCCGGATTTAGGTAGCAGGTCCAAAAACATCTTGCAAAAAGAAGAAGCAGGTGGAAGAAGTACAAATTACGAATTGAAATGAAGGCTTGCAGGTAACATCAGCCAGCCGCCTGCAAGATGATACACAGACATGTCAAAAGGATTGACGAGCCGCTGGCCGAATTAAGGTAATTTCCCATGATCAAATCTATTGAAAATGCGGAATACATACCTTTTACTATTGCTCGCAGGAATGCTGGCAGCAGCAGAAAAACAAATCAACTTTGAGCTTGCCGCCGGATCGGATGTGACTTTCGAAGTGACGGACATCTCCGGGCGTAAGGTCATGGAACTGAACAAAGGCATTATGTCCGCCGGGAAACATACGATTGAGCTGGAAACCGGCAATCTTGAGGCTGGCATCTATTTCTATACGATGAGGGCCGGAAATTTTGTCAAAACCCGGCAGTTGGTTGTCAGATAGGCATCATGCTGCCTTTAAAACTACAATATTCATTTTATGAGTAAAATAATAGTTTTAGGTGCCGGAATGGTCGGCAGTGCCATGGCCATCGATCTTGCAAAAAAACATCGGGTCACACTAACAGATATCAGTCTTGCACGGTTAGAAACGGTGAAAGAAAAATGCCAGTCTCTGAGTATCCTGGAGTTGGATGTAACTGAAAAGCAGATGTTGCAGGATGCTTTGAAACCTTATGATTTGGCAATTTGTGCAGTACCAGGTTATTTGGGATTTGCCACGCTCAGTACAATCATTGAATCCGGCAAGAATGTTGTCGATATCTCGTTTTTTTCAGAAAATTCGATCGATCTTGATCATCTTGCTAAAGAAATGGGCGTTACAGCCATCGTCGACTGCGGTGTGGCCCCCGGCATGGACAACCTCCTGCTGGGTTATTACAATGAAAAACTGAAACTGACACATTTTGAGTGCCTGGTGGGTGGTTTACCCAAACAGAAAAAGTGGCCGTTTTGCTACAAGGCTCCTTTTTCACCTATCGATGTGATTGAGGAATACACCCGCCCGGCCCGTTATGTCGAAAACGGCAAACTGATTGTCCGTGAGCCGTTAACCGATTGTGAATATGTGGAATTCGACCGGGTTGGCACCCTGGAATCATTCAATTCCGATGGATTACGGTCGATCATCTTTACTATGCCCCACATCTCTAATATGAAGGAAAAAACCCTCAGGTATCCCGGCCACATTGAATATGTAAGGGTGCTGAAAGAGAGCGGCTTCTTCAGTAAAGAAAAAATCAGGATCGCAGGTACCGATGTTACACCTCTTGATTTTACTTGCAGGATACTGTTCAACGAATGGAGACTAAGTGAATGCGAAGAGGAGATCACCGTGATGCGCGTTACCCTTATTGGCGAAAATCAGAAAGGTGAAACAGAGAAGGTTGTGTGCAATCTGCATGATGAATACAATGCCATAACCGGGACTTCCTCCATGGCCAGAACAACCGGGTATACTGGCACAGCTGCTGCAAACCTGATCTTGGATGGACTATTTGATGAAAAAGGCGTGTTCCCTCCGGAATTGATTGGTAAGCATGAAGATTGTTTTTATTATATGTTCAACTACTTGAAAGATAGAGATATCCATTACAATATAATTCATGAAATCAGCCACAATGGATAAATTGGAACACTTTAGCCTTATTTTGCCTAATATTATGAAAAGAGCTGTTCTTCTGTTTTTTTGCCTTACCAGCCTGATGCTTTCCGCACAGGTTAGGCCGTACCATATCTTCGACAACAATATGGTGTTGCAGCGTGAAAAGCCCGTTAAGGTCTGGGGTTTGGCAGGTCCGCAGGAAAAGGTGAAAGTTGAATTCGAAGGACAGTCCAAATCCGCTGTTGCCAATCAGCAGGGTGAGTGGTCGGTCTTTCTCGATCCGATGAGTGCTAACGCAAAACCGGGCGACATGAAAGTCTCGGGCAAAAGCAGTTCGGTTCTGTTTACCAATGTGCTGGTTGGTGATGTATGGGTTCTGGGTGGCCAGAGTAATATGGAATTTGATCTCTTCCGCATATTCCACGGTGATGTGGAAGTTCTGTCGGCAAATTTTCCCAATATTCGGTTGATGACCATACCCTGTTCGGCCAATCTGAAACCACAGAAAGATTTCGAACGCATCAATGAGTATGACGGCTGGTATGAACGATATGATAAAAAGGGATACTGGTTTATCTGCTCTCCTGAAACGGTGCCGACTTATTCCGGGTTGGGTTATATTTTCGGCAGGCGACTGTATATGGCCAGCCAGGTGCCCATCGGATTGATCGATGTATCCATGGGCGGCACCACTGTTGAAGCCTGGCTCACTCCGGAAACACTGGCTGAAATGCCTGAAAACAGTGCTTTATTAAAACAATGGAATGATAAGGTGGCTGCCTATAATCCGGATGAAGATCTCAAAGCACAGATCAAAAACTGGGAGAAAAACAGTGCAGCCCGGATTAAGGAGGGCCAGCAACCGGAACCAAAACCGGTTGAGCCGTCGCCAAGCCCCGCTCTTGATAGAAACTTCCCCGGATCATCTTATACCGGAATGGTCGCAGTAATTGCCGGTCTCACCGTAAAAGGAATAGTGTTCCATCATGGGTATAATAACGCACTGGAGGATTCACGTCCCAAGCAATATGCTTTAAACTTCAAGGCATTGATAAAAGACTGGAGAAGAACCTTCAACGACAAAGATTTACCTTTCGGCATTATTGAGTTCAGCGCCGGAGGCGAACCTCAAACCCTGGATAATTACGAACTAAGGATGATCGATCCTGCTGCTTCCATTTGCGAAGGGCAGTTCAAGGCCTTTCAGGATCTGCCCAATACGGGATATGTTTGTTCCTATGACCAGCAGGTGAACTTTTACCATCCCCAGAAGAAGGTGGAGGCTGGTGAACGAATGGCCCGATGGGCCTTGTCGACACAGTATGGGTTTAGCCTGGAATGGGAACCGGCAATCTGCACCGGCATTGAACGGCTGAAAGACAGGATTATAATCACCTTCAGCAAGGAGGTGAAATCTTCGGATGACCGTCCGATCGAAGGTTTTTGCATTGCCGGGAGCGATCGCCATTTCTTTCCTGCAAAAACGGCGTATTCGAAAACAAAGGACGAAAAGGGGCAGCTGGTTGATGACAAAAAGAGAATCGAGGTTAGGAACAACCTGACGGTTGATCCGGTTGAGGTGCGGTATGCCTGGGCCCGCAATCCTTTGGGCAATCTGGTCAATGCAGAATGCCCCATCATTCCTGTTCCCCTGTTTCGATCGGATAATTGGGAATATCCCGAAGCACCATATTTGACCGATGAATATGCGGCACACAGGGCTAACCTGAAAATTCTGAGGAAACAAGCGTCGGAATTGGCACGGGCCCGGATCCTCCGGGAGGCGGAAATGATAGTAAAAGAAAAACAGTAACATCATGAATATTAAATACTTTATCGCATTGAGCATTCTGATGGTCAGTTGCTCGGTTCCACCTGAACAAAAAAGCCAATCTTCCGGGAAAAATGAGAGCATTAAACAGATATCGGACGAATTCGTCAATCCCCCCTCTTCCTACCGACCAGGCGCTTTCTGGTGCTGGCTGAATGGAAATATGTCGGCCACATCGATTACCAGGGATCTGGAAGCCATGAAATCCAAGGGAATGAACCGGGCCGAAATCTGGGACGTGGCAGCAATTAAGAATCCATCGTTTATTCCTGCCGGCGGAGCATTTCTGGGAAATGAATCCGTGAGCCTCATCAAACATGCAATATCCGAAGGGAAAAGATTGAAAATGAGCATTGGCATTGTTGCCTCAAGCGGGTGGAATGCAGGAGGATCATGGGTTACACCCGATTGGGCATCGAAAAATCTCTATTTCTCGAAAGTTGAGGTAGCAGGTCCACGGGCGCTCGCAATGGATCTGCCGTTTCCAAAATTTCCGGAGGGTTGTCCGATGAAGGACAAGAATACTCCCGTTTTCTACAAGGATGTCGCGGTACTTGCCGTTCCGTTCAGCGCCGATAGTACCATTGATAATCTCTCCAGAGTTGTGAGCCTGACCCCATTTTTCAAGGATGGAAAGTTACAATGGAAAGTCCCTGAAGGAAAGTGGGTTATATTGAGATTTGTGTGTTCAAACAATGGCCAGGAACTGATTGTTCCATCACCCAATTCGAATGGCCTTTTTATTGATTTTTTTGACCCGCAGGCCACCATACGACATTTGAAACACTTCATGGACAGGCTTGGTGTAACACCTGAGAATTCCGCGGAAGTGGGTTTGGCCTATTTCGAATTCGACAGTATGGAACTGGCCGAGGGTACCCCCTGGACCGATTCATTTCCCTCCATTTTCAAGCAAAGGCAGGGATACGATATCGAGAAATATCTGCCTGTACTGGCAGGTTGGAAAATCATGGATATTACGGAACGGCTCCGGTACGATTTCAACCGGGTAGTAAGCGATCAGCTCATTTACAGTCATTATCAAACAGGCACTGAATTCCTTAAGAAGTATAATGCAAAACTGGTTTCTGAATCAGGCGGTCCGGGTGCACCGGTGTGGAATACCTGTCCGGTGGATGCATTAAAGGCGCTTGGCACCGTGTCAGTTCCGCGGGGCGAATTCTGGATCAAACACCGGAATATGTTTTTAATCAAGGAGGTAGCCAGCGCTTCGCACATATACGGTCAGAAAATCGTTGATGCCGAGTCGTTTACCACCTGGAGAAGATGGAAAGATTCTCCGTTTGATATGAAAAAAGTGGTTGACCGCGCATTTAGCGAAGGGTTGAATAACATCACCTTCCATACTTTCGCCAGTACAAATCCTGAAGACGGATTGCCGGGCCGCACCTACCATGCCGGATACGATATGAATCCGGGTACCACCTGGTGGGAAAAATCCAAACCATTCATGGACTATTTGGCCCGCTGCAGCTACCTGTTGCAGCAAGGATTATTCGTGGGAGATGCCTGCTATTATTATGGCGACCAGACCCCTAATTTCTTCCCGCTTTTCCATGATGTGCCAGAAAAACCCAGACTAAAAGGGTTGGGTAAAGGTTATGATTTTGATGTGGTTAACTCCGATATTATCCTGAACAGGATGACAGTTAAAGAGGGTCGGCTGGTTTTGCCCGATGGGATGAGTTATGCCATCATGCTGCTTCCTAATCAGGTTCACATGCCATTGGAAGTATTGAAAAAAATCAGCGAACTGGTGAAAGCCGGTGCCACCGTGGTGGGTCCCCGGCCAACAACGGTACCGGGGTTGAAGGATTGGAAGCAGGAAAATGTTGCCCTCACTCAACTCTCCGGTGAGTTATGGGGAGCATGTGACGGCAAATCCATTTTTGAAAATACATACGGTAAAGGGCAAGTAATGTGTGGCTTATCAGCTGATGAGGTTCTCGGAAAGAAGGGAATTGTGCCCGATTTCAGTTTTACCGGAAACTTGGGAATTGATTACATCCACCGCACTGCCGACATCGGTGAAATTTATTTTCTGAGAAACGACCGGGAAGAACCGGTAAAAGGGACGTGCCTTTTCAGGGTATCAGGTAAATTTCCCGAACTTTGGGATGCATCAACAGGATCTGCAACACGTATAGCTGATTATATCAAAGAAAAAACAGGGATCAGTTTTGAAATCGAACTACCCGCTCATGGGTCCCTCTTTGTCGTTTTCAATAATGAAAACCACAAGGAACTTTCCGTATTTGCTGATCATGTGAGCAATGCCGGTCGATCAGAAATTGCCGGTCCCTGGAAGGTGAATTTCCCGCCAAACTGGGGAGCCCCGCCTTCAGTGGTTTTCGACCGGCTGATTTCCTGGACCGAATCAGAAAATAAGGGAATCAAATACTTTTCCGGCACTGCCACCTATCAGAATTCATTCAAATTGGATGCAGGAACGGTAAAAAAGGGAATGATCATTGACCTGGGTGAGGTGCGCGATGTTGCAGAGATTTTTATCAATGGGAAATCCGCAGGAATATTATGGAAGAAACCGTATCAATTGGATATCAGTCAATTAATTAAAACCGGCGAGAATGACCTGAAGATTGAAATAGTGAATTTATGGGTTAACCGGATGACCGGGGATATGTTAGCGGATCCGAAAGACCGGTTCTGCAAAACCAATCAGTCCTATATGAAATCCGAAGTGTGGCCGGGCGGGGATGAACCGTTCAGGCTACAGACGGCAGGGCTGTTGGGGCCGGTTAACTTGATAAAATAATATGGCCAGGAAATTAATAATGATGCGGGCTATTTATTACATCCTTATTTTTGGCTGTATATTTAATTTAAATTATACAGCTCTGGGTCAGGATGCGGCAAAGCGTGAGTATACTCTTGCTGAAATGAGCATTCAGCACGCTAAGGACAACTTGCCACGACAAATAAATACGGAAGACCCTGAATTAACCAGGCAGGTGCATAACTTATATATCGATTGCCTGTTTGATAAACTTTGGGAGCCCGCTCTTCCCGGTCTGCCTTACAAATTTTTTTCAATTACCGGAGCAGATGATGAATCATATGGTAAGTGCCAATTGTTGTGGGATCCGATGTTTATTCTAAATGCCTGGGCTCCGTTAGATGATAACCAGGTGGTACATGATGTCTTTCGTAATTATTGGAATGTTATCGATAATAATCCGGAAGCACCCAAAGGATCATATCGCTATGGCATGGTACCCTGTACAACGAAACCTGATCTGCCTCAGGATGGTTTCTCCCAAATCCCGATTCTAGCCTGGGGCTGCCTGATGGTTTATAACCAGACCAATGATCGGGAATTGCTGGATCTCTGCTTGCCATATCTGGATAAGTTCTTAACATGGTATGCTACAGAGCGGGATGTGGACAATGATGGATTGATCGAGTATGGCGCATATAAAAAATGCTCGATCGCGGATTTACTCCAGACAGCTCGATTTGAAACATTTGATCTTCATGCGACCCTTGATGATCTCCAGTTAACAAAACATCCAACACGCGGTACAGGCGGTGCGTGGTATGGGAATATTGAGGGTGTCGATCAAACCTGCTTTCTGGCAATGTCGGAGCGGGCTATGATAGAAATGTGCCAAAGAACCGGCCGCGTCGAAATGATGAAAAAATACGAGAGGAACCTTGCCAAACGAACGGAGGCGATCCGTGCGAAGATGTGGGACCCGGAAACAAAATTTTTCTATAGTCTGAACAGAGATACTGACAAAAAAATCCGCGTTCGAACTCTACAGGGGTTTCTGACTCTGACTGCTGGTCTGGCAAGTGAGGAACAAGCCAAAGAATTGGTCAAGCAGTTAACCGATCCGTCGCTGTTCTGGAGTAAATACCCTGTAACAACTTCAGCAATGGACGAGCCAACCTTTGATCCGAATGGATTTTGGCGGGGTGACATGTGGCCCCCAACGAACTATTTGATTACGCTCGGCCTTGATCGCTATGGTTATTATGACGTTGCCAGGGAGATAACTGATAAAATGCTTGATTTGGTGAAGAAATATGACGGCCATGCTTATGAACGATACAACAGTGTTGAAGGTCTCGGTTTGGGGGTAAAGGATTACTGCTGGGGCGTAGCCACCTGGAGTATGGTAGTGACTTCCATTTACGGCGTTCAGGAGGACTACCGAACAATTGTGATTCCGCCACATGCCAATGGTCGGCGATTGAAACTTGGCAAACTGGAGGTGAACTATCCAACAGATTCGTCAGTAGAGTTGAAAACAGCTTTTCAACGCGAATTCAAAGTTATGTTTCCCGGCAAAAAAGGGGAAATCAACGTTCGATGCGACGACGCAATTGTAAAATCTGTAAACGCAACCGGTGCGGCATCTGAAGTTACGATTACCGCAATGCCCGGGAAAACCTATATTGTCTCGAAAGATCATCTTGCAACTGTGAAATGATTTTAATCCACTTGGGTATTGGTGATGACCCTGATATACATATACTAAACCCTTAACGCACGATTATGAAAGGTCCTGTATTTCTTAACCTACTTTTTTTGATATTAGTATCCATGACATTTCCCCAATTGCAGGAACAACCCGCGAATCCAGCTGCAATTTCCTTGGAAGGTAACTGGTGGGTTGCTCTTGATGTTTATAATACAGGAACAGCAGCAAAATGGTATGAAAAGAGACTCCCCCGGGAAGCTGATTTAGAATTACTTGGAAAAATTTTCTATTATGGAATTACTCCACAAAATCCCGAAACAATTTTTCTTCCGGGAACGGACAATGATGGACATCTGGGCAAAAAACTGATTAATACCCCTGAATTTAAGGCCGGTTTGGAACGTCTTTATGCTTATGATGGTATCCTTTGGGTAGAAAAGGAGGTTGCCATTCCAGAAAACTGGAGAAATAAACCGGTTCAGCTTTTTCTGGAAAGAGTGCCCGGAATAAGTAAAGTTTGGTGGAATGGCATACTCAAAGGAGAAAGTGGCGACTATGCTGTTCCTCATATTTGCGAGATTACACCTTCTGCAGTTCCCGGAAAATACCGACTGACCATAATGGTCAATAATTCTCCTGCTCTTGAGTGGACCCATCATGTTACCCCCGGATCGGGTGCTAGGTGGAATGGTATCATCGGAAAAATAGAACTACAGGTTAACAACCGGATTTACATCAAAAATACCCAGGTATATCCAGACATTCGTTCAAAAAAGGCGATTGTGGAGATCACTGTAAAAAATACGGCTCACAAAGCCTGTAAGGGAACTATATCTCTTACAATCAAGAGAAAGGGACTTGTTGGTGTTCCGAATACCCAACAAAATATCGATTGCAATTTAGAGCCTGACTCCTGCAATTTAGTAAAGACAGAAATATCCATCCCCGAGCCGGTTATTCTTTGGGATGAATTCAATCCGGCATTATACGAACTGAAGGCAACACTAAATATACAGGGAGATCTGCCAGACACTGCGGAAACATGCTTTGGCATGCGTGAATGGTCGGTAAAAAATACCCGGTTCATGTTAAACGGACAACCGGTTTTTTTAAGGGGAACCCATGATGGCGGACAGTTTCCGCTAAAAGCTGACCCGGCAATGGATAAGGAAACATGGCATAATATTCTGGGGATCTATAAACAGTATGGATTGAACCATGTACGATTTCATACATGGTGCCCGCCTGAGGCAGCTTTTCAGGCGGCAGATGAATTAGGATTGCTTTTCCAGGTTGAAATGGCCAGTTCACACTATTCCGAATTGTTACTTATTTTGGCCACTTATGGGAATCACCCATCGTTTGCTATGGTTTCACTTACTAATGAACAAGATCATAACGAATATTCGCGCCAAATTTTAAAAAGTGCAAAAAAATATGATTCACGACATCTGTATTGTTGCACTTCCTGCCCATGGGATGCGGGCTGTATCGATGATTTTTATATTTCAGCATACGGAGTCGATAATAAGCGGACGGTTGGCATCGAATGGGGAGGAGGCGATGTTATATCAATGACACGATTTAATACCGATGCACCTGAAACTGCAAGCGATTACCGGGATGCGATAAAAGGAATCAATGCCCCCATGGTATCTCATGAAATGGGTCAATGGGCTATATATCCTGATCTTTCTGAAATTCCCAGGTACAACGGTGTGCTTAGAAATCTCAATTATGAGAAGATCAAAGAGAATCTGTGGGAAAAGGGATTGCTCAGACAAGCTTCCGATTTTGTTAAGGCATCAGGAAAACTTTCCTTATTGCTCTACAAGGAAGAAATTGAAGCCACTTTGCGTACTCCTCAATATGGTGGATTTCAACTTCTTGATTTACATGACTATCAAGGGCAAGGAGTTTCCATTGTAGGGATTCTGAATGCTTTTTGGGAATCTAAAGGATTAATTACACCGGAAGAGTTCCGGGAGTTTTGTTCTCCCGCTGTTCCTCTGATTCGAATGAAGAAGCGGATATGGACTCAGTCTGAATCTTTTGAAGGGTTGGCTGAATTGGCATATTTCGGGCCCACAATTGAAAATGAAATACAGCCTGCCTGGCGGATTACAGATGAAAATAGCACCGTGTTAATGCAAGGGAAATTAGGGAAGAAGAAGTTGCAGTCGAGGGGGTTAATCTCTCTGGGTGAGGTTCATTTATTACTTAGTAAATTGCCTGTCCCTGCAAAATTACAGTTTGTACTCGAGGTTCCTCAGTTAAAAGCTTTAAACAGATGGGATTTCTGGCTCTATCCTGATAAAGTGGATGCTGTTGTACCGTCAGATGTAAAGGTTTTCACAGGATGGGGAGATGATGTTAAGAAGGCTCTTGCCAATGGGCAAAAGGTTTTGTTATTCCCTAAACCGGAAGATTTGCCGGGTTCCCGCGTTGGATGTTTTACAACCATTTTCTGGAACCCTCTTATGAAACGGCGGCAAATTCCTCAAACGATGGGAATTTTATGCGATCCTGCTCATCCTGTTTTTGCAGATTTCCCAACAGAATTTCATACAAACTGGCAATGGTGGGACCTCACCATAAACTCCAGGGCAATGGTTTTAGATAAAACACCGATTTTAATGAACCCTTTGGTTCAGGTGGTGGATAACTTCGTAACCAATCAGAAATTGGGGCTTTTATTTGAAACGAAAGTTGGTGATGGAAAACTAATAGTTTGTTCAATAGATCTCGATACTAATTTGGATAAACGACCTGTTGCCAGGCAATTCCGTCATAGTTTGCTCCAATATATGAATGGGGTTACATTCAATCCTGAGTGTGAAATGAATTTGGATTTATTAAAAAGTCTTTTTAATTAATGCTATGAAACGAATTAGTATACTGCTCCCTGTTCTGATCGCAATAAGTGTGATGGTAATTGCCGGGTTTATTTCCTGTAAAAGAGACACCCAATCGGAAGAAACATTAAAGAAGGGATTTCTAAACCCTCCTGATTCAGCCCGTCCCGGTGTTTACTGGTATTTTATGGACGGGAACATGTCGAAGGAAGCGATGACGAAAGACCTCGAATCAATGAAAAAGGTTGGTATCGGCAACCTTGTTTTTCTTGAGGTTAATGTAGGTATTCCGCGCGGTCCGGTTGATTTTTTAAGCGATCAGTGGCAGGATTTATTCAAACATGCGGTTCGTGAAGCTGAACGGTTAGACATTGCAATTACACTTGGTGTTGGCCCGGGTTGGTCAGGTAGCGGTGGTCCATGGGTATCAGGAAAAGAATCGATGCAGCATTTGGTTTCAAGCACTATTCAGGTAACAGAAAATGATTCCAAGCCTTTAATTATTCCAAAACCTTCACCAAAACGTCCGTATTTCGGTGAAGAGGATTTTACTCCTGAAATTAAAAAACGTTGGGAAGATTATTACGAAGATGTTGCAGTATTGGCTTTTCCAACTCCATCATCCGATTTTAAAATTCAGGATATCGACGAAAAAGCGCTGTATTACCGTGCTCCCTACACTTCGGCCAAAGGAGTGAAACAATATTTGCCTTCACTGGCAAATTATATCGAACCGTCAGTAGGAACCGCTATTGATCCCGATAAAATCCTGGATATTACCCGTTACCTTAGTCCCGATGGCACTTTAAACTGGAAAGCGCCCCGTGGAAACTGGACCATTGTCAGGTTTGGAAGCCGGAACAACGGAGCGGTTACGCGACCTGCCCCAATGCCCGGTGTGGGTTTTGAAGCCGACAAAATGGATACGGCCGCCATTAATGCCCATATGGAATATTTCACGGGAAAGCTGTTCAAAAAGATAGGTATTCCGGATAAAAACCTTCAGGGAGGTTTGAAAATGCTACATATGGATAGCTGGGAAATGGGCGCACAGAATTGGACACCAAGGTTTCGTGAAGAGTTCAAAAAAAGAAGAGGTTATGATCCGCTTCCGTACTATCCGGTTTATGCAGGTCTGGTAGTTGAAAGTCTGGAAAAAAGTGAACGTTTTTTGTGGGATTTGAGGCAAACCGGAATGGAGCTGGTCATTGAAAACCATGTTATGCACTTGAAGAAATATGGGCATAGGTATAACCTTGGATTTTCAATTGAGCCTTATGACATGAACCCAACAGCCGACATGGAACAGGGTGCATTGGCCGATGTTCCGATGTGTGAATTTTGGAGCAAAGGTTACGGGTTCAACTCTGCATTCAGTTGCATTCAGGCTGCTTCGATAGCACATGTCAACGGACAAGCCGTGGTTGCTGCAGAGGCATTTACTGCTAATCGTGATGCGTGGAAACAATTCCCGGGATCCATGAAAAACCAGGGAGACTGGGCTTTTGCAGCTGGAGTAACCCGATTTGTGTTTCATACTTTTCAGCATCAGTACCTGAATGACAGCCTAAAGCCGGGTATGACCATGGGGCCAATCGGCGTTCACTGGGACCGGAGCCAAACCTGGTGGCCGATGGCTGATGGTTACCACAAGTACATCACTCGCTGTTCCTATATTTTGCAGCAGGGTAAAACCGTATCAGATATACTCTATCTGACACCTGAAGGTGCGCCACATGTGTTTCGGGCCCCCGCTTCCGCACTTGGCGAAGATGAAGTACTGCCAGACCGCAAGGGGTATAACTTTGACGGATGTTCACCCTCTCAATTGAAAACCGCGGGTGTTAAAGACCACCGGGTTGTTTTCCCCGGAGGGGCATCCTACCGTTTACTGGTTTTACCGGCAATGGAAACCATGACTCCAGAATTGCTGGACAAAATCGAATCACTGGTTAAGGAGGGCGCTTTTATCGTTGGAAACCCGCCGCTTAAATCCCCAAGTCTGGTAAATTACCCCGACTGTGACCGTTTGGTCGCTTCCAAAGCAAAATCGATGTGGGGAAAAGACGAGGCTCCGGCTAATATTTCTGAACGCGATTATGAAAAAGGAAAAATATACTGGGGCGGACAACTTTCGAATATCAAACAGCCGGAATTGTACCCAAACTACGATTTTACTGCTGAAATACTGAGAAAAATGGGCGTTCAAACCGATTTTGAATCAACCGGCCCGATAAGATATACCCATCGCTCTCTGGACGACCAGGAAATCTATTTCGTTTCGAACAAAACCAATGAGAAAGTAACTGCCGACTGTACTTTCAGGATTAGCGAAGGATCTCCTGAATTGTGGGATCCGCTTTCAGGGGAAACCCGTTCGCTTACGGATTTTGACCTGAAAAATGATCGGATGCAGATACCGCTGCAATTTGAACCTTTTCAAAGCTTTTTTATCGTTGTTAATAAAGCAGGAAATGTGGCTCAGCATAACCGGACAAAGAATTTTATTCAACCTGTAGTTTTGTTGGAAGTGAATACGCCATGGAATGTTTCCTTTGATCCGAAAATGGGAGGGCCAGCAACAATCGTTTTCACAAAACTGGAAGACTGGTCAATAAATTCTCCCGATGGAATTAAGTATTATTCCGGAATAGCCAATTATCAAACCAGCATTCACCTTCCAGAAAACATTAATTCTGAAAAAAATAAAGATTTCTTCATTGATCTCGGTGAAGTATGCAATCTGGCAAGGGTTCGAATTAACGGAAAAGACATGGGTGTAGTCTGGACCGCTCCGTTTCATCTTAAAATTACAGATGCAGTTCATCCCGGAAGCAACGAGATTGAGATCGCGGTGGCAAACCTCTGGCCAAACCGTCTGATTGGCGATGAACAGTTTCCTGACGATGGAATTAAAAATGACCAGTGGCCCGCCTGGTTCCTGAATAATCAGCCCAGAACCTCAGGTAGATACACATTTACAACCACTGATTTATACGATAAGGATTCACCATTATTAAAATCAGGATTGATTGGTCCAGTCAAGATATTGGTTAGATAACCACCAGAAACTCTAAAGAGTCAATTTTGAATGAATACAGACAACAAGGCAGCAATGGGAAACAATTAAAATTCAGATATTTAATTAAAACTGTTCTTCATGAAAAACAAACTTGCAGCTTATCTGTTTCTTCTGACTTGCGGACTGTTTTTTGTACCGCAACAAGTGTCGTTTTGTGTCGGAACAGAGAAAAGTACTATTGAATTATTAACCCCGGCACCAAAACCATCACCACGAATCAACGGGCCACTGGTTTATGGTTGTCGTCCGGGTCATCCGTTTCTTTACCTCATTCCATGTCAGGGTGAGCGTCCGATCAGTTTTTCAGTAAAAGGCTTGCCAAAAGAGTTAAAGCTTGATCCTTCGAGCGGAATCATTTCCGGGACAGTACCCTCCAAAGGTGAGTATCAGCTGGTTATTGAAGCAAAAAACTCAAAAGGAAAAGATCAAAGAAACTTCAGGATTATTTCCGGAGAAAAGCTTGCTTTGACACCGCCAATGGGATATAATCATTGGTATGCGCATTATAACCGGATTACCGATCAGATGATGCGTGAAGCTGCAGATATGATGGCCAGCAGTGGAATGGCCGATGTGGGTTACCAGTATGTGAACATCGACGATTGCTGGATGAACGCACCGAAAAATAATGATCCGAAGCGGGTTGGCCCGTTACGGAATGCCGTAGGTAATATTATCCCGAACAGCTATTTCCCGGATATGAAAGGATTGACCGATTATATCCATGCAAAAGGATTGAAAGCCGGAATTTATACTTCGCCGGGACCTTTGACCTGTGGGGGGTTTGCAGGAGCCTATCAGCACGAAGAGCAGGATGCCAGGCAGTTCACTGCCTGGGGCTTCGATTTTTTAAAGTACGACTGGTGTTCATATGGCGAAAGGGACAATAGTATTGAAGCTTTTCAGAAACCCTATATTCAAATGGGAACCATTTTGAAAAACATGGATCGCGACATCGTTTTCAACCTCTGTCAATATGGAATGGGTGATGTATGGAAGTGGGGTGGCGAAGTGGGCGGAAACTGCTGGCGAACTGCTGATGATTTGGGTTATGAACTCGACCGGATTTTTGATGTTGCCCTGAAAAACTGCGAATATCGCTTGTATTCCAAACCTGGAGAATGGAACGATCCGGATTACATTCAGATTGGTTGGATTGGAAGTGCTGCCAAACAGGGAATTCCGGAATTGAACCCGATGCCTGCAGCGATGCAGTATGCGTATATGTCACTGTGGAGCCTGATGGCTGCCCCGTTAATTTACAGTGGCGATATGTCGAAACTCGATGAATTTACCCTCAATGTACTTTGTAATCCTGAAGTCATTGAGGTGAATCAGGATCCGCTGGGCGAATGCGCGCTGGTGATCAAAAAATCGGATAATTGCTTTCTGATGGTTAAAAATCTGGCCGACGGCTCCAGGGCAGTCGGTTTGTTTAACCGGGGGCAAAGTACGGTTGAAGTGCAAGTCGACTGGTTGGAACTAAAACTCACCGATAAACAAATGGTACGCGATCTTTGGCGTCAGAAAGATCTTGGCGAATTCAGCCAGAAATTTAGTGCCCGTGTTCCGTCACAGGGAGTGGTGATGGTGAGAATAAACAGCAAAAAATAATGAACACATGAGAATTGAATCATTGAAAAAAGTTACTGCAAGCTTAGTAGTAATAGTAATTGCCGTTTTATGTATCTCATTCACTACCAGGCAGAAAGCGGATCATCGATCTGATAGTGCTGTCCAATTATCGAAAGATCATGAACTTAAATTAATGGGCAATCGCTTTTTCACATTCAGCACCGTGGTTCGGGTGAACCAGATTGAAACATCACGCGATAAATCTGATGGTACGGATGAAGCGAGCGTTCATGGTCCGGAGGAAGCCCGCACTTTTCGGGAAGCCATAGATAAGGTTTGGCCGGGTGCAAGGATTACCTGGTCATTTAGCTGGCTTGCGCTCAAGGATCAGCGGCCCAACTACCTGGATTTAAAGAAACTGGTTGTCTCCTATCATGAAAAGTATGGCGATGAGATCACCTTTATCCCTGGCGGTTATTTTGCCAATATGTATAACTCCCGTGAGCAGGTCAACCGCGACCTGCACGAAGGGTTACAGATGGTTTCAGAAATGGTTGGCGGGGGATACCGTCCGCAAAGCGTCATAGCCGGTTTTCTCTCTGCTGATAACCTCCGTTACCTGGCCGAGGTGGAAGGCATTCATGTTTGCCAGGGTAATATCTGGAGCCAGTATGCGGTTGATAATGGTGACGGCGAGGGCTCGATATCCTATCCATACTACCCGTCGCGCGAGCATTTCTGTAAACCCGCCCAGGGTAAAGATGACCTGATTGATTGCGTCAATCTCGATGGCTGGACTGTTGATTTCGTGACCGCCAGATTCTCGGGCGCCGAACACCGGAATGTCTATAGCCGGCAGGGAGTCGGGCCGATTGAGACGGTTCTCTTCCAGGGCACTGAATCGGGAACAAAGGAAATGATCGCAACCACCGCCGCCCATTTCGACCAGGGATTCGCATTGAATAACTTTGCCTGGGTAACCTGCATCTGGGAATTATGCCTGGTTGAAGGACGCAAAATATATGGGTACAATGGCCGTAACGGGATGGATGGTCTGGTGATCTGGCTGAGTGAAATGCGGCGACGCTGGCCTGATGCCAGGTGTATTACCCAAGGCGAATTTGGAATGCTATGGCGCGAGCATTACAAAAACAACGACTCACTTAACTATCGCTTCGTCATGCGAGGTACCGGGGTTCGCGGATCAGAACCTGAAAAGGAAATCAGGTGGTTCATGAATAAAGATTTCCGGTTGGCCCTTCTGCGGGATTGGAAAGAAAATACCCCTGAGAAACTTATTGATTTCACACGCTATGACCTCACAGCCAGGGAGCCCGATGATCCGAAACCGGGTGAGAGCAGCCGGAACTGGAGCTTAATGAACCGGCTGAATCAGAAGGGGACCCGCCCACAGGATAACCCAATAGATATCAAGCAATTAAATTCAGATGAACAGGCTCTCATCAGACGGAGATACCCGGAGTTGCTGTCTTCTCATTCTAAAAAATAAAAATATGATCAGAAATAACAGGTTTTTATCAAAGATTTCAGGGTTTTCCCTCGTTCGTTCCCTGGTTTTATTAACGATCGTTGTAATACCGGAATGTCTCGCCGCAGCAAGCGCTGACAAGCCCGTTTTCTGGGTCAGGAATGATGCATTCAACATCACGCACACCTGGAAAGGCAACGATCCGGATCAGGCCCTCGTTATGAATATGCAGGGCCTCAAGGTGGTGATGCAGTTTCAATCCTCTTTCACCAAGGGGTTGAGTTATACTTCCCGTTTCTTTAACGTGAAGGCCGACAATTTTAACAAGATCATGATCGATTCCGGAACAGACCCCGATCCGGAACTGCGCATGGATAATCTTATCCTCAAAACAGGTTCCCCTGAATCGGCCACCTTCGATGGCATGCTCACCTTTACCTTTGCAGAAAACAAGGGAATCCGTGTCATCCGCACAATCTATCCTTCGAATACGAATGCTTTAGTGATAGAGGAGTGGCAGCTACAGAACCAATCCGAAAAAACGGTAAAAATGTCGGTTTCGGCAACCCGGCAGCTGAAATATACGGATGAGGAAATAGTAGTCATCCGGACCTGCACCGGGGTTGAACCCGTAGCTATGAAACCCGGAGACAAGCTCTCATTCATCGTTTCGATTCAGGCCAAAGGAATCCATGCTCCCGATAAGGTGCCGGATGTTGCCGGGGAACACCAGGCAAGGGTCGATCTGGCCAAATGGGCATGGCAAGGTCCGGGCCGTTTGGAAACCCCGGACCCGGCTCTTGACCTGGCATTTGCACTGCAGAAATTTCATATTCTGGAATGTCCGGCTGAGACCTGGAAAGGGATCATTACCCATAATGGAAGTCTGAGATACTCTCCGGGTATCTGGGCAAACGACCCGGTGGAATACTCAAGTCCGGTTTTCCCGTTTTTCGGTAATGACCAGTTAAACAATGCCTCCCTCAACATGTACCGGATCTGGATGGAGCATTGCCGGGAGAATGGGATCCGTCCCTTTCCCGGTTCGTTCGAATATGCCTCATTGAAGCTCGTCCAGCAGGAACGAGGTGATGATGCCATGGTACTTTACGGCCTCTCGAAGTTCCTTTTGTTCTTAGGCGATCCCAAAGCAGCAGCGGAAATGTGGCCGCTCATTGTGTTCAGCGCGCAATCAGTCAAAGGCCATCTCACAAAAGAAGGCATAATCGCTTCCGAGACCGACGAAATGGAGGGAAGATATCCTACGGGAGATGCGAATCTGAGTACCTCTTCACTGGCTTACAGTGGGTATCGCCAGGCAGCCCGACTGGCACATGACCTGGGTAAGAGATCGGTAGAAATCGATTTTGACAAGCGTGCCGATGCACTCCGGAAGGCGATCGAAGTCAACTTCGGTGCCGAGATAGAAAGTTTCAGGACTTATCGCTATTTTAAGGAAAACACCACCCTGCGGGGATGGATACTGTTGCCGATCGCGATGGGCATCAACGACAGGCAGGAAGCAACCATTGCTGCCTTGCTGTCGGATAAACTCTGGCCCCGCCGGTTGGAGGGTGCCGATATCCTTGCGGAATCAATCCGGCCAACCGAATGGGCACGCGAAACTTACTATGCCTTAAGGGTATTGTTCAAGGCCGGCCACACGGAGGAGGCGCTCGATATGACCCGGCGGGTGGTGAAAGCCCAGGTTTTCGGGGAAATGGGTCCGTATCCCGATGAGGATGCCATTGATATGCTGTGCCCCGGATCACTTTATCCGCGCGTTTTCACCGAGGGAATGTTCGGGATTGTTCCAACCGGCCTGAAATCCTTTACCTGCACTCCTTGGTTACCCGTTGAATGGCCCCGGATGGCAATGCGCGACCTGCGGGCATTCGGCCAGTCCTGGGATCTGGTGGTGGAGCGGGTCGGAGATCAGCAGAAGATTACCGTCAGCAGCGGGGGAAAGATCGTTTTCACAGGTACGGGGATCGCGGGGAAAACATATTCGGTTAAATTCTAAATCCAATTAAACCATGACATCCAGAAGAGAATTTACAAAGATTATTTCCATTGGGTCAATGGGAACACTGATGCTCGGAGCAAGCAGTTGTGTTGGCAAGGAGAATAAACAAAGCGGAGCGGTTGTTTGGCCTTCCGATAAATTAAACCTGGCATTTGTCGGGATTGCCGGAAGGGGAGGCAGTAATCTGCGGGCACTTAAGGATCAGAATGTTGTTGCCTTATGTGATGTGGACTGGAGGGAGCGCCAGCAAAAATCATTTGATGCATTTCCCAACGCCAAACGGTACAAGGATTTCAGGGTAATGCTCGAAAAGCAGAAGGATATAGATGCCGTTGTGATTTCCACCCCCGACCACAATCATGGGGTGATAGCGACGATGGCCATAAAAATGGGCAAGCACGTCTACTGTGAGAAACCACTGGCACACTCGGTTTTTGAAGTCCGGGAAATAACCCGGCTGGCAAAGGAATACGGGGTGCAAACACAGATGGGAAACCAGGGCCATTCATCCGAAAGCATCCGGCAATTTTATGAGCATATCAAGGCAGGTACCATTGGCAAGGTTACCGAGGTTCATGCCTGGTGCGACCGGCCTGCTGGAGGTGGCTCCGTTTCATTCCCCCACGGCATCGCCCGGCCAACCGGAGATTACAAAATCCCACGGCAGCTTAACTGGGATATTTGGCTCGGTCCGGCGCAGGACAGGCCCTACCAGCCTGATTATCTTCCGATGAAATGGCGGGGGTTTATCGATTTCGGCTGCGGAGCCTTGGGTGATTTCGGTTGCCACACCCTTGATCCGGCCTTTTGGGCATTGGATCTGGGTAGCCCTGATAGTGTGATTGCGAGCACCTCCAACCTGTTGGCGGAAGTTAAATATGATACTTTCGCCACTGCATCTATCATCACGTATAAGTTCCCGCAAAGGGAGAACCAGCCCCCTGTAAAACTAACCTGGTATGACGGTGGCCTGCTCCCGTTGCATGACGACAGGCTCAGGGATTTAAAATACGAGGACTGCGGAGCACTGCTGATCGGAGAGAAAGGCATTATTACCCATGGTTCCCATGGTGCCAGCGATTTTAAAATCCTGCTGTTTGATAAGACCCAGGAAACAGGAACACCACCACAACTGGTTGAAAGGAGCAAGGGACCTCATGCGGATTGGGTCGAAGCCATTAAAACAGGTAAACCAGCCAGCGCGAATTTTAATTATGGCGGGCCTCTGACTGAAACCGTGTTACTGGGAACAGCGGCATCCCTTTACCGGAACCAGGAATTGAAGTGGGATAACAATGCCATGAGAATAACAAACCTGGAACAGGCAAATTCAGTGATCAAGCCGGAATTCAGGGCGGGATGGTGAGAATAGACAGTAAAAATTGAATTCACTGGCAGCTAACAATCATGCAAACGACACAAGAGAAAATCATCCACTGGCTAAGGACAGCCTTCATCCTCACCGTCGCAGTTACCCCGCTTGCAGCGGCGCCGCCCGATTCGGGCACTACATCCGCACCGGCCGCCAGCGATCGTTCGGCAACGCATCTTTGGTATCAAAAACCGGCCGTGAAATGGGAGGAGGGTTTGCCAATAGGCAACGGACGACTGGGGGCCATGGTGTTCGGGGGCACAGCCGAGGAACGGCTGCAATTGAACGAAAGTACCCTGTGGGGCGGGTTGCCGTACGATTACTCCAATCCGGAGGCCGGCCAACATCTGGCAGAACTGCGCCGCCTCATTTTCGAAGGTAAAATCCCTGAAGCTGAAAAGCTTGGCCAGAACATGTTGGGCCGTCCGAAATGTCAGCGACCTTATCAGCCATTGGGCGACCTGCGCTTGCGCTTTCCGGGCCACGAGAAAGTTGAGCAGTATGAGCGGAGCCTCGACCTGGATCAGGCGGTTGTCACAACCACCTATCGGATCGGCGGGGTGGAATACAAGCGCGAGGTGTTCATTTCTGTGCCCGACCAGGCTCTGGTCATGCGTCTTAGCAGCAGTAAACCTGGCCAGATCACCATGGATGTGGGGATTGATACTCAGCATGCAGGAATTCGGACGCAGGTCATGGGCAACGAAACCCTGTGCCTGAGCGGCCAGATCCCACCCCAGCCGGCTGGTGAGAATTGGAGTTCCGGCTGGGATGAACCAGGGTTGAAGTTCGAGGCCCGCGTGCGTATAGCCATCGAAGGAGGACACATCGAGGTTGGCGAACGCATGCTGAAGGTGAGCAATGCCAATGCCGTAACCCTGTTATTGTGCGCGGCCACCAGTTTCAGGAACTATCTGGATGTGAGCGCCGACCCCGGGGAACGGGTTGAACAGGCCCTGTCCGAGGCATGCAGCAAGACATTTGCCCAATTGCTGCAGAATCATCTGGCGGACTACCAGCCACTGTTCCGGCGGGTGGCCCTAGACCTCGGCATGAGCCCGGCTGCAGCACTCCCGACCGACCGGCGCATCGCAGAATTCACCAGGGAAGGCGATCCGGCCCTGGTGGCGCTTTATTACCAGTTCGGGCGATACCTGCTGCTGGCTTCATCCCGTCAGGGATGCCAGCCGGCCAATCTGCAGGGCATTTGGAACCAGGAACTATGGCCGTCGTGGAGTAGCAAGTGGACCTGCAATATCAATGTGGAAATGAATTACTGGGCCGCGGAAACAGGTAATCTGCCAGAGTGCCACGAACCATTGTTCGACCTCATCGATGATCTGAGCGTGGCCGGTCAAAAGACTGCCAGGGAGTGGTATGGCTGCCGTGGATTCGTGGTGCATCATAACACCGACCTATGGCGCGGAACTGCTCCGGTTGATGGATTCTGGGGGCTCTGGCCGATGGGTGGCGTCTGGCTGGTGCAACACCTTTGGGAACATTATGCCTTCTCGGGTGACCAGGAATTTCTCCGGCAGCGGGCCTACCCGGCTATGAAGGAGTCGGCGCAATTTGTTCTGGATTTCCTGACAGAGGCGCTGCCGGGAACCGCCTTTCCCGGTGCGCTGGTCACCAACCCGTCCTATTCGCCGGAGAATTACTATAAACTTCCTGACGGAGGCGACGGCAATTTCACCTATGCGGCGACCATGGACCTACAGCTCATTGGCGACCTGTTCGACCGCTGCATTACAGCTTCTGAAATTTTGGGTGTGGACAAGGAGTTCCGCAACCAGATGGAGGTCGCCCGCTGGCGTTTGCCGCCGCTACAAATCGGCAGGCAGGGGCAATTGCAGGAATGGATCGGTGATTGGGACATGGAAGCTCCCGATCGCGGCCACCGCCACTTGTCGCACCTGTATGCCATGATGCCCGGCCAAAGCATCACACCACGCGAGACTCCGAAGTTTGCCGCAGCGGTCCGCAAGTCGCTCGAACTGCGCGGTGATGGCGGAATGGGCTGGAGCAAGGCGTGGAAAGTAGGTTTGTGGGCACGCCTGGGAGAGGGCGATCAGGCATTGTCAATGCTTGTGGGGCTGATCAGGGAGAGCACCCTGCCAAGCATGCTGGATAATGGCCCTCCTTTCCAAATCGACGGCAATTTTGGCGGCTGTGCCGGAATCGGCGAAATGTTATTACAGTCGCGGGCTGCGGGCGAAGGGACCCTTGATGATGCCAGCGGTAAACTCCGTGGTAGAACCGACAGCGATGCCACTATTGAGCTGCTCCCCGCATTGCCCGGAGCATGGCCAACAGGGAAAGTGACCGGCTTGTGTGCCCGTGGTGGCTTCGAGGTGGATTGCACATGGCTTGACGGCCGGCTGACCGGGGTAACGATCCGTTCCAGGCACGGCGGCGCATGCCGGGTCTGCTACCGCGACAAAATGGTCACTCTCGACACCAGGGCCGGCCAAAGTTATCGTCTGAATGGTGAGTTAAAATCATAAAACCTAAACCATAAAACACATTATCTTGAAACATCCCATGATCGCCAGCCTCGCCTTGCTTGTTACTTCACTCGCATTTCAGGGTGCTGGGCACAAGACCGGGCCCAACACACCGGTGCCGGAAAAAAAGATTCCTGCCGTCCAGTGGCTCTCGGAGCCGCCAGCCGATTGTCCGTTCAAACCCTCGGCGTCGATTACTGGCGTGGAGTTCACCGGGAGGCATGCCGAATACACCGGGGCCGACACATGGTATCCGTCGTGGGCGTCTGATGGCAACCTGTATTCGCCCTGGACCGATGGCAAGGTCAATGGCCTGTCGTCTGGCTCGGGCGGGGACAACGCGACCACCGGTCACGCCGCCATCACAGGCGAAGATCCTCTCAAACTATCTGTGATCAACCAGGGCGTCTTCAAGAGCAGTCCTCGCCCGTATGAAGGCCGCTATCCTTGCGGCAGCCTGGTCTATAACGGCGTCTGGTATTACGGTACCTATTGCCTGCATCCCTCGTGGCGGGAAATCCGAGATGAAATACCCTATAACTGGCCATGGCTGGGCCCTATCCCCGGCTTCCGCTGGTCCACGGATTTTGGCAAGACCTGGAACGAGACTCCTTGCACGCCGGCCAAGCCGCTCTTCGGTGAGTCCGCCTTAAAGGGAGAACCATTGAAAATCGGTGCACCTCATTTTGTGGACTTCGGCAAAAACATGGAACATTCACCTGATGGCAAGGCCTATCTGACAGGACATGGGGCGTCGGTGGGCCCGGAGGGCCGCCGGTTCGCCTATAACAGCTGGATAACCGGCGATGAAATCTATCTGGTGCGCGTGACGCCCACTATCGAAACCATCAACGACGTCTCCAAATACGAGTTCTTCGCCGGCCACGACGTGTCGGGAAAACCACTGTGGAGTGTCGACTTCAGGGCGATCAGGCCGCTGGCCGGCTGGAAGGACAACATGGGATGCGTGACCATGACATACAATGCGCCTCTGAAAAAGTACCTCATGTGTGTGACCGACGGCGGCAATACAGTTGATTATTTCAACACCTATATACTCGAATCCGACCATGTCACCGGACCATGGAAGCTCGTCACCTATATGAAACACTTCGGGCAGCAGGCGTATTTCGTCAACATCCCCTCCAAGTTTATCAGCAAGGACGGGCACACGATGTGGCTTTGTTATTCGGCCAACTTTGCAGCCGATTGGGGCAAGGCGAACATCCAATCCAAGCCTGAAGGCAGCAAATATGCCATGTGCCTGCAGGAGATCAGATTGTTGGGGCGCTAACGTAATTTGGTTGGAACGCAAATTATTAAAATTTTATAAAGAGAAACAAGGTCATGAGAATTACAAAAATCCTATTAATCGGTTTTATGTCCATCTTAAGTGCGACTGCCCAGGAACCGGCTCGCACAATACCTGCCAATGGAAAAGGGTTTGTTTGGGAATCCAGGATTCCCGATGATTGCCCTTTCCCAAGATCAACCAGCCTGACTGGCTTATTCTTCACTGGTCGCCACAGTGATTATCATTGCGGAGATACCTGGTATCCCAGCTGGGCCAGCGATGGAAACCTCTACTCCCCCTGGACCGACGGTACAACGGATGGAGTCCTTAGCGAATCATGGAAGGTACCGGCCAGGACCGGCCACGCTGTGATGATCGGGGATGATCCCTTAACACTTGAGATACATAACACCTCCCCGCCCAAGGAGGCCAGCGCTTCGCCGTATACAGGACGCTATCCTGCCGGCTCCCTGGTGTACAACGGCATCTGGTATTATGGCACCTACTGCCTGGGACCTGATGATGGGACCACCGTGCATAACGGTTTTACCTGGAACTGGCCCAATCTCGGGCCGATGCCTGGATTCCAGATATCCAGGGACTACGGCAAGACCTGGGAACCTTCGCCGCTTACGCCGGAAAAACCGCTGTTTCCTGAGCCGGCCAGGTTTCTCGGTCCAGTCAAGATGGGGGCACCGCATTTCGTGGATTTCGGCAAAAACATGGAGTATTCTCCGGATGGGATGGCTTACCTGCTCGGCATGGGTGCGGAAGAAAATGATCCCAAACCGCGACCCTGCATTAAGCCTGGACAGCCGGGAGAAGGTTTTCAGGTAATTGAGGGTTGCACCAGCGACTTTGACCATGCCAACCTGAGTTGGATTACGGCCGATCAGGTATACCTGTCCCGTGTAAAGCCCTCACCGGAAACCATCAATGACACGAAAGCCTATGAATTTTTTGCCGGTCATGACTTGAACGGCCAGCCGGTCTGGACACGGGACTTCAAAAAGATCAAGCCGCTTATCGAGTGGAACAACCACATGGGTTGTGTGACGGCCACCTATGTGCCCGGCCTGAAGAAATACCTGATGTGCATCACCGATGGCTGGCCCACGGTGGCCAGGATGACTTCGTACATTCTGGAAGCCGACAAAATTACCGGCCCCTGGCGCATGGTTTCATATATGCGGGACTTTGGCGAGCAAGGGTACTTTCTCAATTTTCCGGGCAAATTCATCAGCCCTGACGGGAGATCCCTCTGGCTGTGCTATTCAGCGAATTTCAGCTCCGGCTGGAACGGCATGAAGCTCAACTTTAATCCGCCGGGCGGGCGCTATGGCCTCTGTTTACACGAAGTCAAATTGCTGAAGCCCGGGGAGCAGGTGCCGTAGTCCTTGTTGATGACCAGGTGAGCACACACCTGTGAGGAGTCTTTCCCGCTGAGATTGTCCTGCCGTGCGTAAACGGTCGGGTGGGATGCGGTCCAATATGCCGGGGTCAGCCTGGTTGGCCAAGTTAGTACCTCATCCCATCAATCAGGTACACATTTAAAACCAATTCACCTTGTACCTTTAACCCGACTTGACACAAGTCGGGTTGACCTGATTATTTAACTGTATATTCAACAATATGAAACCCATCCTTAACATCACCATCACCCTATTGTTGACCACGCTGGCCGCACAACAAGCGACCATGGCCCAGTCCCCTGTTATGAAATGGGATTTTGAAACCATAAAGAACAGGTCTGCGATTGAAGAATCGACCAAAATCGCTGATACCCTTGAAGGTAATTTTGAATGGGCAGCGGGAGTCACCGGGAAAGGATTACGCCTGGATGGATTTACCACCCGCATTATCCGTAATAGGAAAGATATTAATAAACCAGGCTCTGCTTTTACCATAGAGGCATGGGTTTCCCTGGGGGAATATCCATTGAACTGGTGCCCGGTGATCACTACAGAATCGGATGAAGTAAAGGGTTACCGCCTCCTGATCGGTCCTTACGGCCAGGTATCCTTTGAAACCGCTATCGGCGAACAATGGATATCCTGTACCAGTGCCAACGAGACCATGCCACTCCGAAAATGGATGCACCTGTCGGGTGTATATACGGCACATAAAGAAATGGCGCTCTATGTAAATGGTGAACTTGTATCCACCATGGCAATCAATGGCTCGTTAACATTTCCTTCAAAACCCACCTGTATCCTGGGAATGGTGACTGTGCCCGGAAAGCCGGCCAATACAATCAGGACCTGGGGAACCGTTGATGCCTGGTACGGACTGGATGGAATTATTGATGAAATTAAGGTGTTTGATACTGCCCTCACTGCCGACCAGATCAAAGGCGATTTTTCAAGAGTTAAACCCGGAGTGCCTGATATTCAACCCCGCAGATTGCCCTCAATTGAAAAAAATCCGGGTCGTTTTGGTGCTTTTTATACCAAATTGAAATACTACCCCGGGTGGGATGATCTATGGCCAGTTGATCAGGATCCGGATATCGTGGTTTGCTTCGACAATAATCCTTCCAAATTGATTTTCTGGAGAGGTGCCCGTTACGGACCTGCCTGGGTTTCTGAAAATGAAAACTGGATGGCTGATCAAAGCCTTGAAACCTGGGGTAACGGAGAAAATGACATCGAGGGATGTTTCGAGCACATGCAGGACCGGCATTGCCGTTTCTCTCATGTCAGGATCATTGAAAATACGGATGCACGGGCGGTGGTCCACTGGCGTTATGCGCTGGTCAGTTCACACGATCACACCTGGATGCCTGATCCCAAAACCGGATGGGAGTGCTGGGTAGATGAATATTATTACATCTATCCTGATGGATCTGCTATCCGGAAAGTTTCGTGGAATAAAGGGACTACCGGCGACGCCATTCAGTATCAGGAATCACTGCCCTTCACTCAGCCCGGCCAGCGCAGCGAAGATCTTCTTGAAAACAAATATGTGACAGTTGCAGATTATAACTACCAAAAAACGGAAGTTTATGTGGATCCGCCGAAGCAGCCGGCCGGGTGGACCGGGAAATATACCATTCAACAATACAATTTCAAATCCGATAATAAACCCTTTATCTGTTTTGAACCGGGTAACGATATGTGGGTGAGATGGATTGCCGGCGGATATAACCATTTCCCCGTAAACCAGGCCCGTAGTGACGGACGATGGGCCAAAACAACCGACCGCCCGACACATTTCATGAGTTCACCCTGCTCCGATCCGCCTATTCACGAAGATGGGAACCGGATGTACTGGATTGGTCTGTACGGTATGAATAGTATGAAAATGAACGAGCTGATTAGTTTCGGCCGATCATGGGCCCATGCCCCCGAAATCTCTGTAACCGGTAATGGATTAGTTTCTAAAGGTTACGATAAAACGCAGCGATGTTATCTTGTGGAAAACAACAATTCCAAGGCCGGGACCGTGGAGTTTACCCTTAAGGGCAGCAAGGATTCACCGGTCATTAATCCGGCAATCAGGCTGAAAAACTGGAACTCAAACGGGGCAAAGATTCTGGTGAACGGAAAAGAAAACAAGAATAGCAAAATCGGGATTAACCATCAGCTGGATAGAGACGACTTGGTTCTGTATATTTCTTTAAATGAAGAAGTACCGGTAAGAATTACAATAAGGAAATGAACATGAAACATATGACGAAAAAAAACATCCTGAAACCATTAATCGCCTTTATTCTGTGCATTCTTACAGGGACCTTTGTTACAGCACAGGAGAAAGCCTCCGGAGTGGTTTCGATCCGCGATGCCAATATTGGCGGGTATATGATTGCGAATGTGGTGAACGTGAATACAACATACAATGCGGGTTACTCGATGTATGCGGCAGCATGGCCTTTGGTGAGGGAGTATCCGGGCAGGAACTTTCAATCGGGCTTGTTTGGTACCTGGATGTTTCCGCAAAATAACGGGCCTTTACCGGTGACCGATTTCTATACGGATATTGAAGGTGGGCTTGGCTGGTGGCGCGATACAGAATATGCGACAGAAACACCTAAATTTATTATGGGTGGAGTACAGCTGAACTTTGTTGGTTGGGCAAACGGGCCTGGTGCCGGACAGGGCAGAGACTGGAACAACCCTAAAGGAAAATATGGCGTGGCTCAGCTGAGCCCATGGGTATTGTGGCCTCCGGATGGCTTAACCCTCAAGCAGGGCACATGTGGTGAATTGTTTGGCAGTGGCTATCTGCCTTTGCCTCTCACTGAGCCGAAATCCACGACGGCAGGTATTGACGTTCCTACCGGAAACCAGTGCTGGACCCTGTTCCTTAACACCGGGAATTTCAAGGGTCCGGTTGCATTCTTTACCCCTTACTTCTGGTCAGAGGCAAGCGTTAACGACCCACGATTGGGTGGGTTGTTTCTCGATCAGCGTCCCTCTCAAGCCAATAAAGGATTTCAGATGGAAACGCAGCATATCCGTTCCGCTGAAGCTACTGATTCCAAGGGACAGATCTATGCACGTGTGGCTCCGACTCAGTATCCCGTGGGACCCGATGGCAATTCGGATTTATTGCACCGCCTGATGGTCTATAAAAAGAAGGCGCTCTGGGACAAGGTCGAAGCCTGGTTTAAGGGAGGTGCCCCGGCTGATGGCACCATTGATCTTGCCGGGGCTTCCATGCAGAAATTCCAAAAAGGAGTATGGTCAACCTGGAGTTTGTATGGAGATCATATCCCTGCGGATAAACGTGCCAATTTGAATTTTACCTCTTATCTGAATGCAAATGTCACCGATAATTCAACTTTGAGGGTTCGTTGGGAAGGTGACCTTATCACACAGAGAGAAACAGGCAGCGGTACTGTGGTGACTCTTCCTGAATATTATAAGCTGGTAAAAACCGGGAATAACGACCCCGGTGAGTGGATTGCAGTGGCACCCGGAGAGGTGCCGGCAGAAACCGGGTTGCACGACGTTGTCTTTAGCAGTCCTGACAAAAGGACCCCCGTGGCATACATTACTCCTGCAAATAGAGAAAGCTGCTGGAATACCCCGGGTCCGGTAGCCGGACCGTTCGAGGCGAACCTGGGGGACGGCAGCACGGTAACCTACTTCTGGTATCGATTTGCCGACCAGCCTGCATTGCTGAATGCGGACCTGAGCAAGGAGGAGCGTGAAGAAATGCAAAGGCGGGTTGAATTGCTTCACCGAAACTGGACAAAGGACCGTGAATACCTGCCTGCACCCACGATTGGGAAATTGGCGGATATTGACCCTGCTCTGATAGTCACGCCACCAGAAGGTCTGGAAGCAGGATATGTTCCGATCGTTATACGCCAGAAAATATCAGAGGTGAATTCTACAGATCGTAATGTCTTCGACAAGTTACCTGCAATTGAAGTGTATCCAAATCCGGCATCACATTTTTTAAACATTTTGTTACAGACCGCTCCCGGCTCCAATACGAAACTTCAACTAATGGATATAACGGGAAAAATAATTCAAACGGTAAAATTGTACAAGACAAGGGAGGTGCTGGATATCGGCTTCCTTTCAGATGGTTTATACATTCTGAATTTCACCAATGGAGTTTATTCAAAGTTCATTAAGTTTTTTAAATCGGAATGAGGCAGAACCACATCGAAATCGTTAAAACTATCTAACTATGAACCCCTCATGAGCACAGCTCGCAAAATGCTATGAAAATAATTGAGGGTTCCATGAGTACAAGCCAATTAAACTTGAAAAAATAAATTATTTACGAATGAAATACTTATTTAACCTCATCATCACCTTGCTGTTGACCACTATGGTTACGGCACAGGAAAAAGCCTCCACAGATAAATCGATCCGCGAAGCCAATGTTGGCGGGTATATGATTACGAAGGTGGAGAAAGTGGATATAACCTTTAATGCGGGTTACTCGATGTATGCGGCAGCCTGGCCTTTAGTGAAGGAGTATCCGGGCAGGAGCTTCCAATCAGGCTTATTCGGTACGTGGATGTTTCCCCAGAATAACGGGTCTATAACAAAGAAGGATTTTTATACGGACGTCGAAGGAGGTCTGGGCTGGTGGAACGACACTGAGTATGCAACGGCAACACCGAAATTTATCATGGGCGGTGTCCAGCTGAACTTTGTTGGATGGGCTAACGGGCCAGGCGCAGGACAAGGCAGAGACTGGAGCAATGATAAAGGGAAATATGGTGTAGCTCAGCTGAGTCCCTGGGTGCTGTGGCCACCCGATGGCTTAAACCTGAAGCAGGGCACGTGCGGTGAATTGTTTGGCAGCGGCTACCTGCCCTTGCCGCTCACAGAGCCGAAATCCACTACTGCCGGGAAAGACGTTCCTACCGGGAATCAGTGCTGGACCCTGTTTCTGAACACCGGGAATTTCAAAGGGCCGGTTGCATTCTTTACTCCCTATTTCTGGACCCAGGCATCGGTGGAGGATCCCAAATTGAGCGGCCTGTTTCTCGATCAACGCCCAACACAAGCCAATAAAGCATTCCAGATGGAAACACAGCATATCCGTTCCGCTGAAGCCACTGATTCCAAAGGTCAGACCTACGTCCGTATCGCTACAACACAATATCCTCTGGGACCCGATGGAAATTCGGATCTGCTGCACCGGCTGATGGTCTATAACAAGAAAGCCCTCTGGGACAAGGTGGAAGCCTGGTTTAATGGAGGTGCACCGGCCGACGGTACCGTAGATCTCGCAGGGGCAACCATGCAGAAGTTTCAAAAGGGAGTGCGGTCGAACTGGAGTTTATATGGCGATCATATCCCCAAGGATAAACGTGCCTTATTGAATATTACTTCTTATATGGATGCGAATGTAACTGATTCGGCAACCTTAAGAGTTCGCTGGGGAGGAGAGTTTGTCACACGGACAAAAACAAAAAACGGTTCTGTGGTTACTCTTCCTGAATACTATAAACTGGTTAAAACCGGTAATGACACCATTGGTAAGTGGATGGCCGTGTCACCCAAAGAGGTGTCGGCAGAAACCGGACTGCAGAATGTCACTTTTAACAATACTGACCCAAGGACTCCCGTGGCTTACGTAACTCCCGAAGATAAAGGGAGTTGCTGGAAAACCCCCGGTCCGGCTGCCGGACCTTTCAAGGTGAAGCTGGGAGACGGCAGCACAATAACCTACTACTGGTACCGGTTTGCCGACCAGCCCGCACTGCTGAATGCGGATCTGAGCAAGAAGGAGCGTGAGGAATTGCAAAGGCGGGTGGAATTGCTGCACCGGCACTGGACCAAGGACCGTGAATACCTTCCTGCACCCATGATCGGGAAACTGGCGGAAATTGACCCTGCTTTGATAGTCAAACCGCCAAAAGGCATGGAGGTGGGTTATGTTCCGATTGTAACACAGCAGGGAATAAAGTAATCGTCAAGAGTATGTCAAACAAAATTAGCCATGAAACAGATCTTGTTCCTGCTTGCAGCTTTAATGGTATCCCTTGCCGAAGGAATTGGACAAGGCGCGGTAATCCATACTGGCGAAATTACTGCCGGAGAAATTAACCGACGGATAAATATGGTAAGCGACCGGATCATGTTTGGTAAAATACCTGAAATGTCATCTGATTTCATATTGGCAGATATCTCGCTAAAACCTGAATTCAAGCGTCGGTTTACAGATTTCAGCGGGGATATTTCCGGGCGTTATTTCGATGTTTTTTCCTCTTACCCGGCTGAAAACAATCCGATTAACATCCATGAACTCATGAATGAAGCTCTGCAATACCAGCATCAGGACGGTCGTTTTGGAAATCCTGATCTTTCATTTGATGCTGAAAAATTGGCTGGACCGCAAATGGCTTTGCTTTGGGGAAACGGACGTTTGCTGGTTGGCCTGATGAAATATTATCAAATGGATCATCAACCCAAAGTGCTTGCTGCAGCTAAAAGATTGGGAGATTTCATCATTGGTACAGCTGATAATTGTATCAACCCGCAAGTGGTGGAACGACTGAAGGATAAGGATTTTATGGGTTACATTTGCTTCACCCAATTGATGGAAGGATTGGTAATGCTTTGGGATCAAACCAAAGATGAAAAGTACTTACAAACCGCCTCGACAGTATTCCCCTTACTTCCTCCGCCCGGCAAACAGCACAGTCATGGATACCTGAATACGTTGTTGGGCACATTGATGCTTTACGACCGGACAGCCAAAACAGAACAACTGAAATTTGTGACCGACCGGTACAGTGAATTGGTTCGCTCGCAGGAATATCTGATTTTTGGCGGCGTTCCTGAATATTTTGGAACCGTTGGTATTTCTAAAGATGCGCGCGATGAAGGCTGTGCAGAAGCTGATTTTATCATGCTATCGCTCCGCTTATGGAAAACTACAGGAGAGACAAAATACCTTGAGAAATCAGAGCATTGCCTCATCAACCACCTGTTTGCAAACCAGTATGAAACAGGCGATTTTGGTCACAGGAGCCTTGATCCGGAAATGGGCTTCGTCAATGATATGAATATTGCCCGGTCGTGGTGGTGTTGTAATTTCCATGGCCTCCGTGCCCTTCATGAAACGAAAGAAAATATTTTTACCAGAAAGGATAACACGATTCAATACAACCTCTTCTTCGATGGAGAATATACCGATAACGAGCTCCATTTAACCGCAGAACAAGCAAACAACCATTCCAACCTATTTAAGATTCGTGTAATTAAAGCCGGGATCAATTCACGTTTGGCGGTTCGAAAACCCAGCTGGGCCAGGCATGTTGAGCTAACCAGTGCCGGAAAAAGGCTAAGAACAGAGCAGAAAGGTGATTACCTTGTTCTGGATCAAACCCTGCAAACCGGCGACCAGATTGATGTTGCGGTGGACTATGTAGTGAAATGGGTCAACAATGACAAGAAGGAGATTGCATTTCCGATTACCGGTAAAATGCAGGCAGCACTGTTTTATGGTCCCTACCTGATGTCGGTGGACAGTAACTTTCAACCATTCTTTGATTCGGAGCCAAACTACAGTAATTATATTGTTCTGGGGGATCAGCTGAAATTCACTCCTGAGCTGGCACCGTCGGGTTCAAGCTTAAAAAACACCTACCTGGTTATGCAGCATGTTCATTCCGACATGTTCGGGAAATATCCTGTGGTATTTAGGCCAATCAGCGAAACCACCTGGCAATCACCCTGTAACATCCGGGTATGGTTCACCATTAGCCAATAAAAGGAGGTCTGCGTGACAAAAGTTCTCAAAGTGAATGGTTATGCCGCAGTCGCGATCCGCATCTCAGTCGTCCCGCCAAAAGGTATGGAGGTGGTCGATAGTGCACCGTACTATGAACTCGGACTTAGCGATATTTACTGGAAGCAACGGCTGACAAACGAATGGAAATGGCGCGTAAAACAGGGCGAAATGACGCGAAAAGAGGCCAGAAAGGAACGCGAACGGTATGGCTTTGCTGATGGTGGACTAACAAAAGAGGAACAGCGTATCTGGGAAAGGTGCGCTTCTAACACTGAATACCACTATCTGGGCAGTGCTAAGACCTTTGTTCGATTTGGTAAGGCGCTTGCAGAAGCGATGCCCGGAATGGAGAAGAATTAGGTGTTGATTCCAGAATTACATTCAAAATATGGATAAAGCGACATTAAGATTTTCAGGAAGAGGTATTATTTTAATATTTCTTTTCAGTATTTGCAGTGGAGTTACCAAGGATTTGTATGGTCAGTATCCGGCCCTGATCGTCACTCCACCAAAAGGTATTGGGCTTCAGCTTTTAGGTAATCGTTTTTTTACTTTTAATACGGTTGTGCGTGTTAACCAGATTGAAACCTCACGTGATGTAACCAATGGCGAAGATGAAATCAAGCCTGATGAAACAACAAAGGTGGTAACCTGGCAACTGATAACCCGGGCTGATGTGGAGATCGTTGCAGACGGAGCCATACTGAAGCAGGATGGCAAGAAACTAAAACTCACTAATTTTTCTCATCCCGATATCAGATTTACCGTGATATCCCTCGATCCGCCACCGCATAAGCTTGATAAACAAATCGATAATCTTAAAAGAGTTGAACTCAGGATTCCTGTTGAACTAAGGAATGAAAATACTTACCTGGCTATTGCCGTGCGATTGGAAGGTGCAGAAGTAGCCGTAATATCAAAATAGCTTTAAAATGAAACTTGTACAGATAGGTCCGATTGTTCTGATATTCCTGTCGGCATGAATGTGTTGCATAAAATCATACCCATTCAATATGATAAAAACTAAATGGCTTTTTAAGACTACTATAATGGTAGTGATCTTTGCATGCATAATTTCGCCCGCACTTCGACACGTTAATGCTCAGGTGGCTGAGCGCCCAAAAGTCACAAAGGAGGAGCGGGTTAAGTGGTTCCTTGATGCCCGCTTTGGAATGATGATCACCTGGGGAGCCTATTCCCAGACAGGTGGTTACTGGAAAGGCGTTTATAAAGACGGTTATGCGGAATGGCTCAAATTCGAACATCGTATTCCCAATGTTGAGTATGATTCATTGGTCAGGTCGTTCAATCCCGTGGATTTTAATGCCGGTCGGTGGGTGGAAATCGCGAAGAATGCCGGAATGAAATACATCGTATTAATGGCAAAACATCACGACGGTTTTGCACTGTACAACTCGGCAATAAGCGATTATGATATTATTGATATGACCCGGTTCGGCCGCGATCCGGTTGGAGAGTTAGCTGCCGCATGCCAGAGGGGAGGCATTAAATTCGGAGTTTATTATTCAGTCGACAGGGATTGGCACCACCCGGATGCCTCCTGCGATGACAAATACCGGCAATGCAATTTTTGGGATTATCCGAACAATAAATCGGGTGGGTTAGACAGATGGCATAACAACTATTTCCCGAATTATGCGGTAAAACAAGTCACTGAACTCGTGACACAATATCCGGTGGATATTGTCTGGTTTGATGGAATCGGCATGAAAACCAGGGCGGAAGTGGCGCTCCTCGATTCAATTGTCCATGCCAACCGACCCTATTGCCTGATAAACAGCAGGATCAGCAATTTTGTTGGCTCCACCGACGGGGATTACGGTTCAAAAGGCGACAACGAAACTCCCAACGGATACCAGGCCGGTGGTTGGGAAAACCCCGGAACGCTGGGTTTTTCTTATGCCTGGTCCGCTCATGATACCCTGATGAGCCCGAAACAAGCCATCAGGAACCTGATAGAGATAGTCAGTAAGGGGGGTAATTATTTATTGAATGTAGGGCCAAACGGGAAGGGTGTTATTGTACCCGAAGCCGTGGATATTTTAAACGAAATGGGTTCCTGGTTAACTAAATATGGGACAAGTATTTACGGAGCTGATGGCCTTCCAGTTCGTCCACCGGATAATGTTTTGCTGACCATTAAACCCCATCGCCTTTTTGTTCATGTGTTAAGATGGAATGACCAGAAGTTGATTATTAAGGAGATGGACCAGATTATCGGGAAACGGTTGGACAAGGTAAAGAAAGTGTACATGCTTGCGGATGACAAAAAGCAGCCGATGGATTTTCAGATGGTTAACGGGACACTGACCATTGATTTATCGTCATGCCCGATTCCAAAGGGCTTGGTAAATACACAGGCCGAGGTAATCGTGGTATCAGACGGGCTTTAAAATGATTAAAGGACCACTCATCATGAAAACAAAAATATCAGCATTGATGGTACTGCATTAGCAAACCAAAATATATCAGCCAGGATAAGTTTATTAAACGGCAGCTTAACCGGTTCAGCTCATAAATGGCATTCAGGTCGGGGTCGGAACAGGTGAAGGAACCCCCTGCTTCCAGGTCCGGTTCGATCATGTATCCGGAAATATCAGCAACCTTGGGCTCCTGTTTCAATCCCTGGATGATCACATACCGGAAAGCGTGATAGTTGAATTTCGGGCAGAATAGTCCGCTTTGTGCAGCCGAACAAACATAGGCGTCCCTCTGATCGATGGATGCATTTCCGAAATCCCAGTTGTATCTTGATTTTCTTACCGGTTTTTTATTGCAAAAATCCGAATAGATGAAATCGATTGTATCTCCCGGTGCCTGGTTGTTGATTTTCATCCGCATCCAGCCGGTGAAATTCTTGCCAAAATCGATCAACCAGGCATTGTCATTGATTTGTGTGATGGTTTTAACCGGAATAGTGCCGGAGATGATATTGGTCCTGCAAAGCTGCGACCGGGTAACCGCCTCCGGTTTTGCCATTCGAACGGCATTTTTAAGATCCATTCTGGAATTCGGATCATTCCATGCACGCATCGAAATCCGGTCATCGATCAGTTCACCGCCCATCTGGTTCCACCGCCAACTTCCGACCTGGCTGATATTGCTCCTGCCTGTTTGCCAGGTTGTATCTGTACTGACGATGACGGAGTTTTTACCGGAAACCAAATGCGCCTGCAAGCGAAAAACCGGCGATTGATGTTTCACTCCCGGCAATCCGTACGAATACCATCCCCGGCCGGTCCACACGCCAATCATGTTCTTCCCGGTTTTCAGATAACGCCCGATTTCGTATGTCAGATAATAATTCTCATAACGGAAATCACTCACGGCAGGTGAAAGGAGATCATTCCCGATTTTCACGCCATTGATGTAGAGCTCAAAATATCCCAGGCAGTTCACAAAAACGGTTGCCTCACCGGGGACCTTCTCCAGGCTTATTTCCTTGATGAAAACCGGTGAATAACAGGAATCAGCTGAACTGATCCAATCCGCTTGCCAGTCAATTTCACTCATCAAACCGGTGGAAAAACGGTTCTCACCCGACCAACGGCTGGCTTTTCCGTCCTGATCCCAGATCCGGACCACCCACAGGTACCGGTTGACCACCTTCAGCGGGGAGCCGGCGTAGGGGACCATGACGCTGTTATCAGAGATAATTATTCCTGAATTCCAGCAAGTATCCCTGGTACTTTCATCCAGCACCACAACCTGACAGGCTGATTGACAGCGGTTTCTCTGATCTGATTTCAGCTTCCACGAAAAAACCGGCTTCTCCGTGTCAACCCCCGTTGGATTGGTTTCGGCATTTAATCTCGCATCATAAACGGAAATATCTGAGTGCTCCTCAACCCTGCATGCAATGAAAAATAGGGCAATAAACAGGATCGTAACGGAGATCAATTTAGGGATTCGGTTGATCATGACATCTGCTTAATTTAATTATGAAATATATAAAGATCTTGCCGGAAATTCCACTGGATTAGTTGATCATATTAATGGTTAAGTAAGGGCAAGTTAGTATCCGATTCTATCAATATGATAAGCATGTAAGTCCAAATTGACTTATACCTTTAGATCGGCATAACGCGTTGCTTTACTTTTACATACTGTTTATCACTTCCAATTGACAGCTTTCATGAATACCAGGCTGCTGATCATCTTGCTGCTGACAAATTTTATTATCACTCCGGCATCGGCACAGTCAACCGCCTTTCCGGAAAGCATTATCACTGTAAATCCAACAAATCAATGATTAACACCATGATTAGAAAGAGCGTTTTAATTTTTCTGTTCGGAATCATTTCATTACACCTTATCTCACAACAAAAAAATGAGAGTCCAAGTACGGATCCTTGGATCCAATATAAAGAACTGAGTGAAAATTCAGTATTCAGAAATCTCAAATGGAATAGCATTGGCCCTAAATCAATAGGTGGGCATATTACACGGTTAACATCCATACCGGGCAAAAGCAACATCATTTTTGCAATATCCGGTTGGCACTCAGTTGCCGTATGGAAAACCACCGATGGCGGATTTACCTGGAAACCTGCACTGGAGAAAGGGGCGGAACATTTTGGTTCAATAGCGATTGCACCTTCCAACACGGATATTGTCTGGATAGGATCCAGGGAAGATGGCATATCCAAAATAAAGAATGGCAAGGGCATTAACCAAATAACCTGGGATTTGAGACTCAAAGATCCGGTGATTGATACCAAGTATTACAATATTCTGGGAGAGTTTCTGCAAGAGGGTAAATACAAAGTGCAAATGGTGGTCGGAAAGAAAACTGTTGCAACGAAGGAGATGATTGTTGACAGTTACATTACCGGGGAAGTTAGCTGTGAGCCTGATAAATGAAAAGACAAATCAACAGACGGAATTTTCTTAAGAAATCAGCAGGCGTAACGTTAGGGGCAATGATTTTTCCTGCTTCTTTTTCAATGCCGGAAGGCATCAGCCCGGGCCCCGTCCATCTCAACTGGAGGGAGATGATGAGAAATCATGATCTGATCTGGAAAAAGGTTCCTTCCGGCATGACAGAAGCTCCCCATCTGGGAAACGGACTGATCGGATCCATGATCTGGATGGAACAAAATAGTATCCGGTTGCAGGTTTTCAGAACGGATGTCCATGACCATGCCGATGACACCTATGGATGGACAGCCTATAGCCGCCCCCGCTATCAGATCGGTTATTTCCTGATGAAAACCAAAGGAGAAATCATTAACTGTGATTTGAGACTGGACATCTATCATGCAGAATTGACCGGAAGTGTGATTACGAGCCTCGGAAGCCTGAAAATAGAACATTTTGTGCACAGGCATGATGATGTCATCTATACTGGAATTGAAGCCTCAGGCGGTGAAGAGCTTACCGGCTGGGATTGGCATCCGTTTGAAGCCAAAGGGTCGAGGGGCGGAAAACCCGGGGATAAAACATACGGACAAGCCTATGCACCTTACCGGGAACTGAAAAATCCCGGGCATAGAGTAGAAAAACATCATGAGATATTTGCCGGTATTCAGGACTTAACTGCTGGCGGCGATTACGCTACAGCCTGGAAAGAAGAAAGATCCGCCGGAAACACGACCCGTCTGCTGATTGCGATTCAAAACAGTTTCCCGGAGAAAGCATCAGCCAGTAATGCGGTAAGCCGCATTAACCATGCTCAGAATCGTACAAAAGCTGGCCTGAGGAAATGGAGAGAAGAGCACCGGACCTGGTGGCACAACTATTACCCGGAAAGTTTTGTCACCTTCCCGGATACGATCGGGCAAACCTTCTATTGGAATAACGTATACCGTTTGGCCTGCTGCACCCGCCCGGATGCACAATATATTGATACCCCCGGCCTGTGGAACTCCGGTGGCCCCTGGCCATATAGTACCCATGACTTTAATACCCAAACGGTTCACTTTCCGGTTTACACCGCAAACAGGCTGCATCTGGGAGAGGCCCTCGTTGAGTCGCTGCACCACAACCGGGAAAACCTCACGGACAATGTTGTTCCGGCTGGGTGGCAGAGTGACTCCGCGCTTCTCCCGCTTGCCACTGCTTTCGACCTGAAAGGGAAAAGGGATGGTGATGGAAGGTACCGCGAAATGGTGGGTTGCCTTCCGTGGCTGCTGAATAATTGCTGGCTCCATTACCGGTATACCATGGACAAGAAGATGCTTAGGGAAACGATTTACCCTTTGCTGCGGCGAAGCATTAATCTTTATCGCCACTTGCTGTTTACCGGCGATGACGGCAAGCTGCATCTGCCTCCAACCTTCTCCCCGGAAACCGGAAATACCGGCGATTGCAGTTTTGATCTGGCCCTGCTGAAATGGGGATGTACAAGGCTTATTGAAATCTGCAGGATTTTGGAAATTAATGATCCACTCCTGCCCGAATGGGAAAGGATCAGGATTCAACTGGTAGATTATTCTGCGGATGAAAACGGGTATATGCTGGGAAACGGCAAACCTGCCCCCACAGACCATCAGCATATGTCGCACCTGATGATGATCTATCCGCTGTATCTTGAAAACATGGATAGCAGCAAAGATAATGACCTGCTCGAAAGGTCGGTAAGGTACTTCCAGCCGGTCAGCATGCCAAAGATGGGAGCATCGCAATCGTCACCCGCTGCCGCCGCCCTGGGCCTGGGAAATCTGGCTCTTCAGCGGATGAATGATATTCTTTACAGGGATGCTGAAAATGAAAAGCTGGGGAAAAACGGCATCTATTATCTGGCTACACCCTGTATTGAAACATCACTGAGTTACAATACCTGCGTACAAGATATGCTGTTGCAAAGCTGGGGCAATAAGATCAGGGTGTTTCCGGCATTGCCTGATAACTGGAAAGAGGTGGCCTTTCATAATTTCAGGGCCGAAGGAGCCTTTCTCGTAAGTGCCCGCCGGAAAAACGGGAAAACCAGCTTTGTGAGAATCAAGAGCCTGGCAGGTGAACCCTGTGTCATTTGTCCGGCGATTGACGGAATTCCTCGCACTAACAGTAAAAACAACAATGTATTAGTTGAGCTGGAAAAGGGTTTCTACAGGCTTGACATCCGAAAGGGAGAAGAAGTGATCTTATATCAGGGCGATAGTGAACCTGAATTTATCATTGAGCCGCTCTCTTTGGAGCCCGATAGTATAAACCATTTTGGAATCAAATAATTTGAAAATGATGGAAATCCAAAAAACCACTTTGCTGATTATTTTAATGCTGACCTCTTTTATTGTCACACCGGCATCGGCCCAATCAACCGCCTTTCCGGAAAGCATTATCACTATCAATCCAACCGTGATTGATTTTCAACTGGTTACTAAACAGAATCATGCAATTATCCTGATCGATGACCAGGATTATCCGACCGTTAAACTCTGCGCAAACTTGTTCCGGGATGATGTGGAGCGCGTAACGGGTTATAAACCATCGCTGATAACCAACCAAACGAAAGCTATTCCCTACTGCGTGATCATCGGATCCATTGAACGCAGCGGGTTAATCAAAAAGCTGATTACATCCGGAAAGATCGATGTTACGGGCGTAAAGGGCGAATGGGAAAGCTGCCTGACCCAAACCGTTGACAACCCCCTGCCGGGAATTGCAAAGGCCCTGGTGATTGCCGGAAGCGACCGGCGGGGTACGGCCTATGGCATCTTCGAATTATCCAAGCAGATCGGCGTTTCGCCCTGGTACTTTTTTGCTGATGTACCGCCCGTGAAGAGGGCGGAATTATCGGTCAAGGCAGGAACATACATCCTCAAATCCCCGTCGGTGAAATACCGCGGCATTTTCATCAATGATGAGATGTGGGGCCTCAGGCCCTGGGCGCTGCATACCTTCGCTCCGGAAGAGGGACTGGGAATCGGGCCCAAAACATACAGCAGGATATTCGAGCTCCTCCTACGGTTAAAGGCAAATCTTGTATGGCCGGCCATGCATCAGCAAACCAGGCCGTTCAACCAGTATGAACAGAATAAGGTGGTCGCGGATGAATACGCAATCATCATGGGCTCCTCCCATATCGAGCCCATGATGAGGAACAATATCGCCGGCGCCGAATGGGACACGGAATATCCCGGGGAGGCCTGGGATTATGTAAAGAACAGGGATCACATCTACAAATACTGGGACGACCGGGTAAAGGCCAACGGAAAGTATGATAACATGTATACGCTCGGAAAAAGGGGGAAGGATGATGAGGCCGGGACCGATATCACCGTTCCGGTTCTGGAACGGATTTTTACGGATCAGCGTAGCATCCTCCGGAAATGGGTGAATAAGGATATGACAAAAGTACCGCAGGTGCTGATCCCCTATACGGAGGTACTGGGCCTATATAACCAGGGCCTGAAGGTGCCGGATGATGTCATCATCTGCTGGCCGGATGATAATTTCGGGAATATCAGGCAGCTGCCCGACCAGAAGGAAAGTCAGCGTTCGGGCGGATCTGGCATCTATTATCACTTTCAGTGGCTGAATGGCGCCACCACCGCTTACACCTGGACCTGCACGACCCCGTTGGCATTAACCTGGTCGGAGATGAAAAAGGCCTATGACTTCGGTGCGGATAAACTCTGGGTGGTTAACGTCGGCGACATCAAGCCGGCCGAGATCAATATCGAGTATTTCATGCAGATGGCCTGGGATATTTCCGTGTGGGACCATCAAAACTCCCGGCAGTTCATCACCCAATGGGCAACCCGGGAATTTGGCCGGGAGCATGCCTCCGCTATTGCAGATATCATGAGCAAGCACTATGAACTGGGATATGCCCGCCGCCCCGAAAGCATGTTATTATTTGACGGCAGAAAGAATAAGGCAACATGGGATTGGTTCAGCATAACCGATTATGATGATGAGGCCCAAGTCCGGATGGATGCGTATGACAGACTGATCGGACAGGTGGACGAGATCTACGGATCATTGCCTGTTGAACAGAAGGATGCCTTTTTCGAGACGGTGGTATATAATGTCAAGGGTACTGCTCTCCAGAATATTAAGGTGCTGAATGCCCAGAAAAGCATTGCTTACGGAGAACAGAAAAGAAGCAGTGCAGCCACGTATGCTGCAAAAGCCCAGGAGGCGGAGAATGAAATCAACCGGCTGATCCACCATTATAACCGGGAGCTGGTTACCGTTGGCAGTAAATGGGACCGTATGGCTTCTCTCCCCGGACCCTGGGGTGCACAGTGGCACCAGTGGGACATGCCTCCGTTAAGTTTTTATTCCGGAGATGGAGAACCCTTTTTGCAGGCAGCTGCCGAAGGCGGTGACACGGCAAACCTTCCCGGATTCAGTGTCTACAATAAGGATAGGGGTTTCATCGATCTGTACAATACCGGGAATGGAGTAATCTATTGGTCATCAAATGTTTCTGATGACTGGATTGTGTTGAGCGAGACCTCGGGTGTTATGCCCGATGAAAAAAGGATCTGGGTGTCGGTTGACTGGAATAGGGCGCCTAAAGGAATAGCGGAGAAGGGTAAAATAACTTTCAGATGGACCTCGTCGGCCGAAAATGAATGGACGGACTGGGACCAGTTGTCAGATAAACAAAGGGAAGCCTTCAGGAAGGGTGACCTGGCTTCTGGCGGACCCGGCAAATCACGTGAGTTCAATCTCTCTGTTTTCAATCCCCCTTCCCCGGAGCCCGGGGAGGTAAAGGGATTTGTGGAAAGCAACGGATACATATCCATCGAGGCGGAACACTATTCAAGGAAAATCAACCGGAAACAGGCCGAATGGAATATCATTGAAGGATTGGGCAGAACGGGGAGTTCTGTTACCGTGCTGCCAGTAACAGTTGCCAGCATAAGTGCAGTGGATGAGATAGTTGCCGACTCTCCCCGGCTGGAGTACGATCTGTATGCCTTTACCACCGGAATTGCCTCGTTGCAGCTGAACTGCATTCCCTCATATCCAATCAACTCAGGTTATGGTTTGCGTGTTGCGGTGGCCCTTGATGGCAACAAGCCACAGTTGGTGGAGTACCGGAACGGGAACCGGAGTGTCATGGAGAACCTGATGACCCTGCAAGCCGAACTGAACATTGATAAGGAAGGCGCGCATACACTGAAAATCTGGATGGTTGATCCGGGTGTTGTTATTGACAAACTGATAGTAAATACCGGCGGGGTCAGGAAGTCATACCTGGGGCCGCCGGAATCCTTCTCAGTTCCGATAGTTGTGGCCCCTAAAAATCAGAAGTGAATCATACAGATAATAATCCTCATAATAGTTTCCCTGCAATTGAAGTATGTCCAAATCCCGCATCTCATTCCTTAAACAGTAAATCTGCATAAAATGAGGGAAGTGCTGAATATCAGCTCTCTGTCAAATGGTATTTACATCCTGAATTATACCGATGGAGTTTTTACCGAGAAGATTAAGTTTATTAATTCGGTGTAAAATCCTGTAAAGTCATACTGTAAAATGTTTATTGCGGTAAATGTAAAATAATTTTCATTCTATTAATAGTTCAAATGCAATCATATCAGTATCTTTGATCTGTTCAATGTAAATTGTTTTGTAAACATTTTGAAAATGTGAGTACGAACTTTACCCCGCTGCCGCTTCGAATGGTTGCTCCTCATTTCGACTCAACCCTTACGGATTTGATCATTAAGCTCGACTACCTGAGAAAGAAACCATTCGAAGGAACAACGCACCCTATGGTCTTTTTTCAGCTCAAGCGTATCTTTCATATGCTCGAAAGCCTTGGATCGGCGCGAATCGAAGGAAACCGGACCACCATTGCTGAATATATCGAGACAAAGTTCGAATCTTCTGCTACAAGCGGAGATCTTCCACATTATACCGAGATCCGCAACATGGAGGAAGCTATGTCCTTTATCGATGATAACGTCACAGATTATCAGATAAATCGGATGAGAAGGGATTCCTGCCTGTCAAGGATTAACCTTGAGTCTGATTCTTCCTGATATTAACGCTGGACGGGTATCGGATATTGAATAAATGCCGCCAGAGCCGGCATCGATGTTTCAGGTAATTTTTCCGGGAGGGACTCCAAACTTCCTTTTAAACGAGGAACTAAAATGTTGAGGCGACGAATAGCCCAGTTCAAAGGCAATTTCGGTTATGGTTTTGCTCTTTTTCATCAACTCATCCCTGGCTGTTTCCATGCGGACATCAGCCAGATAGGCAAAGACCGGTTGGTTGAAAGTTTCTTTAAACCCCTTTTTCAGTTTAAATTCATTGATCCCGGCCAGTCGCGACAATTCAGAGAGAGTTGGAGGATTTTCAATGTGCTTTACCAGGTAATCACGGGCAAAGAGGACTCTTTCTCTGTCGTACTCCTTTTTTAAATAGGTCACCTTCCTGGCGGTAAATCTGCCAAACAATTCAATTTGTAAAACCAGGAGTTCCACTGCCTTCGAAAAAATAAACATCCGTTTCAGGGCATCCGGATAATTGCAGTTTAAGATTGAATTAATGCAGGTCATATGGACCATATTAATCGGTAACGGGGAAGCTGAAAATAAAGCCGGCTTATCAGATATTACTCGGTCAACAAATTGTTTAACAGCTGCATTCGTGGTATCGGCTATGGATAAAAATGATTTTTTTGAGAATTGAACGGAGAACCATTTCATGGGTAATCCACTCCTGATTATTTTCCGACCGGCTTCCTGGGAAAAATAAATATTATGCTGGTTGTCTGACAATTCCAAAGTTTCAGCCAGGCTGTTATCCTTGATAGAAAGTTTACCCTCCAGACTGAAAATCAAAGTTACCACTCCGGGATTGCCAGGCCAGTCTACAACTATAGGTCCAGTAGAACCGAATTCGTGGTACTTGATTTTAATACCATTGACCAGCCAGTTTCCAGATTTGTTTTTCAAGTTCTAGTAATAATCCTGTAAATATAATATTTTATCCTGATAATGTAAATATCTTGTCGGTTACCAATCTACTTTTGTGTCGGATAAAGACACGACAAAATTAATAATCAATAAAATGGTAAACTTTAAACAGCTTCGTCAAATCATTGAAGTCAAGGGAAATGGCAACGTAGTAACAAGGGAAATCAGGGTAAGTTCGTTTATTCGCCTGCACGTTTCCGGCAAAGGACTGATTGAATTATATCAATCGGATGAAGAAAAAGTGATTGTTGAGACGGATGAGAATTTTCAGGATTTCTTCTCGGTCCAAAATTCGGGAAGGACCCTTTATGTTTCGGCGGAAACAAAGCTGAAAAAGCCAGTTTACACGGTTTGTAAAATCAAGATCTACTTACGCCAGATTGATGTACTATATGTCAGGAATGAAAACGCGAACCTGATTTGCGGCAACCAAATTGCCCTTTCGCATCCTGTTGAGATAAAAGTTCAAAGCGTCGGCAACACTGAATTGGATATCAATGCTCCGGCTATCAAGATCTTATGCCAAACCGAGGGCAATGTTTTGCTTAAAGGCAAATGCGAAAGCCTGACCGTAAAAAATCAAAGTCAGGGGGATTTTAATGCTAAAGATTTGATTGCCGACTGGGTGTCAATCAAAAATATGGCACAAGGCAATGTTCAGCTTTTCGCCAATCGGGAAATCAGGATAAAGCACTATGGCCAAGGGTTCATCCACTATTCAGGCAAGGCAATTGTGAAGGATGTCCGGCAATATGGCGACGGGGAAATAAAGCACATGGATTAGCAGATTGGAAAGCAAACCATTGAACTTCAGCACAATCATAAAACGCAGGTCCAACCATCCGGATGGATGATCCGGATTAAAACCGCTACCCGGCTAATTAACCGGGGAGATGAGACGTTTTCCGGACTGGTTTAATCAGGAAGATGGAACAGATCTGGTGATAAAGGCTGCAGTTGCACTGGTATGGTTTCTATCAATTCATCCGTTTGATGATGGCAATGGCAGGATAGGCAGAGCATTGACGGATATGTTACTGGCACGTTCGGATAATAGTACTCAGCGGTTTTATAGCATGTCGGCTCAAATAAGGATTAAAAGAAAACAATACGCTGATTTTTGGAGAAAGCATGATAAAACAATCATAAATGAGAGACAGCGGTAAGAGACATTAACGATTTGAACAGTAAAAACATCTTGCAAAAAGAAGAAGCAGGTGGAAGAAGGACAAATTACGAATTGAAATGAAGGCCTGCAGGTAACATCAGCCAGCCGCCTGCAAGATAATATCCAAACGTGTCAAATGGATTGACCAACCTCAGTCCGGATAACCTTATCTTCCCATGACTAAATCTAATGAATATGCGGAACACATACTTTTTCCTTATGCTCGCCGGAATGCTGGCAGTAGCAGAAACACAAGCACAAACCCCCGGCACTAAGGGCGACGGGAAAGTATTCTATTCAGAAACCTTCGGATGGGAAAATCCGGCGGACCCTAAAGGCTGGACGGCCCCGGCCGGATATTATTTCCTTGATCCACTGGACCAAGGTACCAACTTTGTATGGTGGAAAGGCCCTTTTACAGGAAGGCTGACCCAGGATCCGATGATTCAGTCCACCACGCAGGATAACGGCTGCATCGCTTTGTTCATGGAATCGTTCCAAAGCGAGTCAGGCCCCGAGATCAAGGTCGACAACTCAGTGGTATTTCCGGTAATGAACTGCAGCGCGCATTCCTCTGTAGTAGTCAGGTATGAAACACATTTTATGGGTTCTTCCCCGGTCGACATGTTTCTTGAGATCACCGTCGACAACTGGGTGCATTCGGCCTCCTATAGCGTCAACTTCGGTGCCGGGCATAAAGACCGGCCACTTGACCGGCCGAAAGGCGTACCAGCCATCATGGAAGTCAATATCTCGGATGTGGCTGCAGGAATGTCAAATGTTCAGATGAGGCTGCATTGGATGAATTCCGCTTATTACTATTGGGCAATCGATGATTTTACCCTGTCGGAGGCCTATGACAATGACCTGAAACTAGGTTATGCACAGATGGAATGGGATGATAATGATCCTAATACCAATGTGTCGTGGATTTACAACATACCGAAATCACAGTTGACCGGCAACAATGGTTTTTTTAATTTTCAGACCACCGTGCTCAATTTCGGAGAATATGATCAGGAAGAAGTTTACCTGGATCTGGATATTACCAAAAACGGTAACAGTGTTTTTCACCGGATGTCGCCAAAGAATGACCTTGCAGTGCTGGTAACCGACACGGTTGATATCGCAGACCTTTATTCCCCGGCGGATTACGGCCATTACAAGCTGGCCCTGGAATTCAAGTCAAAATCCGGTGATGAAAAACCAGCCGATAACAGAAAGGATCTTTTCTTTAATGTCACCGACAGCATTTATTCACGAGCTGATGATACCAATGATTTGGGCTGGTCGTTCACCAAAGAGCGTTACGATGCCGCCGCCGTTGCGAATGTTGGCTTCTTCAACGGATCGGTTTTTCCGATTTACAATGATTGCGAGGTGAGTTCAATATCCACCTTCATTGCCGGCGGGAAGGCCGATGAGCTGATCAATTACCGTTTCTCACTTTATTTTGTCCCGGTGGGGGAGCCCGATCCCTCCCCGTTTGAGCTGTTGTCAACGGAAACCATCCAACTTGATTCGGCAGATTTCAATACCTGGGTTACCCTTACATTCGACAAGGACGGAGAATCTGAATTCCTGAAAAAAGGAGACCTGGTTTATGCCGGAATTACCTTTGACAACATGAATGCTGAACCACTGGTTCGCCGGAACAAGGGCCTCGAAATCGGAACCGACAACTCGGTCAGGCTGGTCGAGTCGTCGTCGCTTGCTTTCTATGACGGAAACTGGGAAACCGGTCTGGGCGATTTTATCGGAAAAAGAAATCTGATGATCCGGCTGAACCTGAACGATCACGCCAATATCAATGACGGTATCGGGGCCATTCCGCAACAGGCGTTCCTGGGGCAGAACTACCCGAACCCTTTCAGCCAGAGCACCCAAATCAATTTTGAGCTTGTCGCAGGATCGGATGTGGCTTTTGAAGTGACGGACATCACCGGGCGTAAGGTGATGGAACTGAACAAAGGCATAATGCCCGCCGGCAAACACTCGATTTCCCTGGAAACCGGAAACCTTGAGGCCGGCATCTATTTCTATACGATGAGGGCCGGGGATTTTGTCAAAACCCGCCAGCTGGTTATCAGATAGGCATCAAGCTGCCCGCTAAAACAACAACATGAACAAAAAAAATGTATTAAGCAGATATATCATCCTCTGTATTTCCCTGATTTTCATCGATTATTCGCCTGCAAGGGGTCAGAATGGCCTTCACGGATACATCGCCAGCTATCCCGCCCAGGCCCCTGCCGCCTATGGTGAAGGCTATGGATTTTATTCGGCTATATGGCCTCTGATAAGCACACCTGTGGCAAATTTTCAAATTGGGTTACCCTCCACCTGGATTATTCCCGATAATTCTGATAACAGCACGGTTCCTCTCTGTCCGGTCGGAACGTATGCAAGAGATAACTGGCCGGAAAGGGGCCCTACTTATAGTAGTGTTTTTCAGACTGTTGAAGGAGGCCCGGGCTATTGGGCAGGTAATAAGTTTCATTACGGTCCGCCTAAATTCAAAATGAATTCAACACCAAACTGTTATACTCAGGAAATCTCCACACCTGGCTGGCAATTTTTTTGGAGCGACACGCCATTGCCCGACAGTGTTTTAGGCATTGCCCAATTATCAAACCGCATACTAATTCCTCCTGATGGAATGACCTTTCAGGGAAATCCCAATGGAGAGCTTTTGGGTATCAGCTATATGTCACTTCCTCTTACCCCTGCCTACACCGACAAATATCCGGTAGGCGAAAAAAGCTGGACTTGCTTTTTAAATGCTGAGAATTTCAAGGGCCCGCTGGCCTATTATCTCCCGGAAACCTGGGCGAAAATCTCAAAGGACTATCCTTTCGATTATGGCCGGGGGCTGGATTCACGGCCTTCAGTCAGAAACCCGGCAGGTGGTACGATGGAGTTCAATACAGTGCCGATCTTGAGTGCTGATGATGCCAATCAAAACCGCTACTACAAAATTCCCCGTCTGCAATTTCCGGTCGATAGCTTAAAAAGGACAATCCTGTCCAAAGACGTGACATTCTACAGCAAGAAAGCAAAATATAATGAAGTTCTCGAATGGAGAAACGGCGGTCAGGCCCCTTCAGGTTCTTTTCAGACCAATGGGTCCTACAGGCCTGTTATGCGTACCTATCCGGTAGACTATAATCAGAATGGTAAGCCCGTAGTGGGGATAAACACCGTTGCTACCCCGGCTGTTTTCCAGGGCAATGAATTTGGCCTGAAATGGACAGGGAACGTTTCAGATGGAATGGGAAATTTCCCGGCGTACTATAAAGACTCGGCTAATTCAAGAGTCGCCGTTCCAGATTCCAAGGTGCCGGTTTCTACCGGTCTCCTTGATAAGCAATTCAATGTTCCATCCGCGAATCCCACATCCTATCATGCAGATTTAAAGGGTTCCTGGAGAAATCCGGGTCCTGTGGCAGGGCCATTCTTTGCCTATCTGAGTGATCATTCAATGGTTACGTATTTTTGGTATCGCTTTATAGATCAACCTGTTTTTCAGCAGTTTAACTGGACCCAGGGTAAAAAGGACAGCCTGCAGCTGTTGATTGAATCCATGCAAAAAAACTGGTCGATCGATCAAACATATATGAAGGCCCCAACAAGTGGCAGCCTGGTGGCATTCGACCCTGCACTTTTTGTCACTCCGCCTCCCGAATTTTCCACAGGATATGTTCCGATTGTCGTGGGCCAGGAAAAATCAGAAGTGAATCATGCAGATAATATTCCCCACAATGGTGTTCCCGCAATTGAAGTATATCCAAATCCCGCAACCCATTCTTTAAACATATTGTTGCAGGCGGTACCCAATACCAATTCAAAACTTCAATTAATGGATTTGACCGGGAAAGTACTTCAAACAGTCAACCTACACAAAATGAGGGAAGTGCTGAATATCAGCTCCCTGTCAAATGGCATTTACATCCTGAATTATACCGATGGAGTTTATTCTGAGAAGGTTAAGTTTATTAAGACAAAATGATCCGAATCAATCGATTTTCATCAGGAATTTCATGGTTTTGCCATGTTCGTTCACTGGCTTTATGCTTGATGTTTTTAATGCCGCAATTCCTCGCTGCGGCAAATTCCGGCAAGCCCGATTTCTGGGTCCGGAATGATGCAGGCACCATCACACATACCTAGGCAGGCAATGATCCGGATCAAGCCCTGGTTATGAATATGCAGGGGCTCAAGGTGGTGATGCAGTTTCAATCCTCTTTCACCAGGGGGTTGAGTTATACTTCCCGTTTTTTTAATGTGAAGACCGATAATTTTAACAAGATCATGATCGATTCCGGAACAGAATCGGATCCGGAACTGCGTATCAATAACCTCATCCTGAAAACAGGTTCGCCTGAATCGGCCACTTTCGATGGTATGCTCACTTTTACCTATCCCGAAAACAAGGGAATCCTCGTCAGTCGTACGATCTATCCATCCAGCACCAACGCTTTGGTCATGGAGGAGTGGCAGCTTCAGAACCAATCCGACAAAACAGTAAAAATGTCGGTCTCGGCAACCCGGCAGGTGAAATACACGGATGAGGAAATAGTAGTCATCTGGACCTGCACCGAGGTTGAACCCATAACCGTGTAACCGGGAGACAAGCTTTCATTCACCGTTTCGATTCAGGTCAGGGGGATAACGGCTCCCGACAAGGTGCCGGATGTTGCCGGGGAACATCAGGCACGTGTCGACATGGCAAAATGGGCCTGGCAAGGTCCGGGTCGTCTGGAAACCCCTGACCCGGCTCTTGATCTCGCATTTGCGCTGCAGAAATTTCATATTCTGGAATGTCCGGCAGAGACCTGGAAAGGCATCATTACCCATAACGGCAGCCTGCGATACCCTGTGCGATCGCTCAAAGGACCGGTGTAGCGATCCAGATTAGATAGTATTGGGAATAGCGGGTGTTATGTGGTGTGTTTAGTGTCCATTATTGGTTTAAAGTTATACTATCCTTAACATGAAGGTGCATAATAACGGGATTATCGTCAAATCAATTCGGAACGGACGTCAAGGGCAAGATACTGCAGCATGTAATAGGTCCCCGGCATGCCCGTGTTCAGGTGTCCGTCATTGGTGACCCGTATTTCATTCTATAGTCGGGTCCTCCGCCGGCGGAATAGGACGATGTGGCGGTATTGGGAAATTCACCGGTGGTATACTGTGCCGATATCCAGTTTCCAGCCCATTTTTTATAGAAATTCAGCAGGTTGGGGATTCGGGTGATCATGTCGTCTGCTTTAACAAATACGAAATATAGAGATTTTGAAACGACTCGGTGAGCACCGATTCCGCAATGGCGCCAAGATAGTACATGTAAAAGCTAAAAAAGTACTTAGGTTTCCATTTGCTTAAGGATAGTTTAGCTTGTTGAATAATTTGAAATTTTAACATGTAAATTTATAACCAATGACGCAAAAACTACTTTATGTATTGTTGATGAGTTTTTTTGCCGGAACTCTCTTCGGCCAAACTCGTCAACTAACCGGAACAGTTACCTCCGCGGCTGATAAACAGACAATTCCAGGAGTTACTGTAATGGTAAAAGGAACACAAACCGGAACCACTACCGGAGGTGAAGGCCGGTTTGTTTTGTCAGTAAAAGGTCAAGCTGGCATCCTGGTGTTCTCATCAGTCGGTTACCGCAAACTGGAAGTTCCAATCACATCATCAAATAACTATGATGTCAGTTTGGAAATTGATGTAATGAACCTCGATGAGGTGGTTGTAACTGCTCTTGGTATTTCCCGGGAAAAGAAAACACTTGGATATGCCGTTCAGGATATCAATCCAGCCGAGCTTATTGAGGCTAAGGATAACAATATTATTAATACCCTGTCTGGTAAGATTGCAGGGGTTCAGGTTACCAGCGGTGGTAGTACGGTTGGAGCATCCTCAAGGATTGTTATCAGGGGAAATAAATCTTTTAGTGGCAACGAACCGCTTTTTGTTATTGACGGCACCCCGATTTTCAATAATACAACCAACCTCGATGGTGGTGGAGGCATTGACTGGGGCAATTCCGCTGCAGATATTGATCCCAACAACATCGAATCCCTGACTGTTTTGAAGGGTGCAAACGCTGCAGCTTTGTATGGAAGCCGGGCAACCAACGGGGTCATTCTAATTACAACCAAAAAGGGGAAAGACGGCCGGAAACTGGGTATTGATTTTTCTTCTTCAATGTCTTTTGATAAAGTCGCCTATTTGCCGAAATTCCAGAATGAATATGGCGGTGGATGGAACGGTGAGGAATATATTTGGAAACGGGATTACCCGGATATGAGTTATCAGGATTACGCCAAAACTTATGCATACAATTGGGTAGATGGCGGCGGCGGTGGAGTAAACGATAGCTGGCCAATCAACTGGGGTCCAAGGATGGATGCCGGTCTTCTCTTGGACCAATGGTCAACCGGCAAAAACAGCCCATGGGTTTCCCGCCCAAACAATTACAAGGATTTTTTCCAGACCGGTACCAATGCTGAAAACAGTCTGGCTATTTCATCCAATGGTGACAAAGCGATGGGAAGGCTCGCTTTTACCAACATGAATACCAAGGGGATAATAGATTATACTGATCAATCTCAGCAAACACTGAATGGCAGTCTTACATTAAAACCAACCGACCGCCTTACCGCCGTAACTAATTTAACCTATCTTAAGAAGCAAAGCAACAACCTTCCTA
>Ga0265292_1000157_pt1 | contig 126709 bp, 135 predicted proteins | sample Munlanlewell296A_FD_189080 | JGI IMG/M metagenome (GOLD analysis project Ga0265292, IMG submission 189080) | Leachate microbial communities from a municipal landfill in Southern Ontario, Canada - Leachate well 296A | ecosystem: Engineered > Solid waste > Landfill > Unclassified | place... | reverse complement strand
TTCTCAAATTGCAGTTTTAAATCATTCAGCAGTTTCAATTCTTCCTCCTCCTTTTTGATTTCTCTGCAATTTTACCATTTTCTTTTATCTGTTGAGGAGTTAGTGTTTATACACAGACTCTATATAGTCTCTTTTCCTGTTCGTCATTCCCGCAGTCCTTAGGCGGGAATCCAGTGTTTTCAATCCCGAGAGCTTTCGGGACTGGTATCAATTTATTCGTGACCTCTTGTAATTCATCTATGTCCCCAATGCCATAGGTATTATGGAAGAAAAAAGTTTGGTGCATGATATAATAAGCCTATGAAAATTAAGGGTTGCACATCAAACATGAAAACCATTGAGGAAATCAAAAAGAGATGAATATTTTGTTGTAACTATTCACGATTCACTGTTCACAATTCACGGACTTTAAGGGATGATTGATGAGAGAAAAAGGGGGATGCGGGAAGAAAGACTTGAACCCACTTGCACACATGCAATATATTTGAAGAAAAGGTAATATAAAGATAAAAAATAGGAGGCTATATGGGTGTAACAACAGCTTATAAAAGAGAGTTGATGACTCTAACTAAAGATTTGCCTGAAAAAGACGTAAAACAAGTGTTGGATTTTGCCCACTTTCTCAAAGCTAAAAAAGAGGGTTTCTCATTTGCAGAGATTAAAGACAGCGCTGAGTATATCAGAGTACTTAGGGCAAAAGAGGGCAAGAGGGTCAAATCCGCAAAGAAATTTATCGACGAGCTTATTGAATGGCAAAAATCAGCATCCTAATAGATACCGATATTTTTATTGATGCCCTTAAAGGCGTCAAAAGCGCTAAAGAACTGTTCAGAACAAAAGAGATAGAGCGTTACTGTTCAATCCTAAGTAAAAAGGAATTGCTATCAAAAGGCGGACTAAAAGATTCTGAGAGGAAGAAAATACTGAACCTGTTGGCACAGGTGAGGGTTTTACGGATCGACGATGATATTCACAGGAAGTTTTTCAGTCTGACCAAAAAATATGGAGACAGAGAGGATTTATTCGTAGATTATGTTATTGCCGCTACAACATGGTCAAAGAAATTGCCTTTGTTGACAAGAAACAGAAAGCATTTTGATCGTATACAAGAAATAACTCTCGCTCCAGCATATGAGGGAGATAATGCTTTGTGAATATGGATATGCGTGCAGTCTTCATCCTATGCACCGGGGCTGTTACAATATTGGTGAAACTATTCACGATTCACAGTTCACGATTCACGGACTTTAAGGGATGATTGAAAGGAGAAAAAATATGCCTGTAACAGCAAAACAAAAGGACGAACATATTAAGGTCAAACATTTCATAACCGATACTAAGGGCCAAAAGATGGCGGCTGTTATCTATATAGAGGAATTGAAAAGGATAGAGACTGTTCTGGATCTGATACCTCCCTCAGAAGCATGGCTTTACAAAAACAAGAAAGCACTTGAAAGCATACAGAGGGGCCTAAAAATGACACAGCCAGGGGCAAAATAAAAAAGCTGACTCTTGACGAACTATAAGGTGCCCATTGTTTGATATCTTTCTCATCCTAATCTCAATAACTCCTCATCCGTAGTCAAACCTGACCCCATGACCCCACTGAGTAAGCAGCAGAGAAATAAGTAATGCACTTTGAGAACCAACGTACCCCAAATCTTTGTCGAGTCGAGTTTTTACAATGAGCTGAGAAATAAGTCGGCTGCAATAGAAAGAACGGACAACAGGAATATGATGGCATAATTGATATCTTCAAGAGAATACTTCACAGAGGTGAGGAGATAGAGAACAACTTCCCTGTCTTTTTCCGTCAAACAGGCATTCGCTTTCACTTTCTCTATGAGCTGGAATTCCTTAATTGCTCTTTTCCTTTTCTGGGTAATAATATACCTGTAGAGAAAAAATAGAAAATAACCGATTGTCCCCGTATACCAAACAGGCCTTATCCACGCAGGTTCCAGCCGTTGTATCACGATTATAGCTCTGAAAGCAATAGCCGAAATCAGCCCGAGAATAAAGAAGCTATAAATAATATATTTGGGAACAATATGTATTGTGTTCTTTTCCATAGAGTTAAATACTATTATACTGCCATCCCATGCCGGTGTGGAATCTCAGGGGCGCTTTTCAAGGGAGAAAAGAATCCGCTTTTCCTCTCTCGATCATGCCTGCAGTAAAAAGAAAAAGTCCGAGGATATCATTTCAAAAAAAACTTTACTACTCTAAATGGCTAAAGAAACGAATAACCGTTCTTTGTCTTGGTTTTGATTATATCACACGACTATACTAACATCGGGACAGGAGTGACAATCGATATTCTGATAAATCCGATGATCCAAATCTTCTTAACGTTCAATGCACAGAGTTTCATTGAATGTTCACCTGCTACTCCGCAACTTTTTTTTGATACTGAAGGTGTGGATTGTCGAGCGAACATTTAAAGGGGATCTGCTCAATCAGCACCAAATGCATAACCGAAAGCCTGACATGACCCCTGAAGAAAATGCGGAACTCGGAAAAATCCTCAATCAGCTTTCCAAAGGTTATTTCTCGCCCGGCGAACCCGGGTTGTTTTATCCCGTTGTCCGGTCTCTCCTTGAATATGACAGATTTTTTGTCCTTGCCGATTATGAATCCTATATTAAATGTCAGGAAAAGGTGGTCGAAGTCTATCGGGACGAAGAGCAATGGACAAAAATGGCGATACTGAACGTAGCGCGTTCCGGAAAGTTCTCAAGCGACCGGGCAATCCGTGAATATGCCGAGAATATCTGGAACATCCAACCCCTTGAAATTTAGCATCTGAATACTTAATCCTTCCCTATTAGTCAATCCGAAGCTTTGTTAGTTCCTTAGAGCTTCTTGCAAAAGTATCTAAATTGTCACCCTGAGCTTGTCGAAGGGTCACATAACTTATTGATTAGTCATGATTCTTTCCGCCCCGGCGGATTCGCTGAGGAGAACGACAAGCTCAGAATGACATAAGAGCTGTTTTAAGGACTTTTGCAAGAGGCTCCTTAGTCCTAAAATTTTTATAAAGCCGGAAAAAACCTTGCAATATAATTAGCATTAGCTTATTATATTGTGCTTAAAAAGTTTTTGCGATGTATCGGGAGATGAGGTTTTAGGATGATGACGGGGAAACCTGTTCTTAACAGCAAGGGGGTAACTCTCGTCGAACTGGTGATAGTGCTGGTGATTATCTCCATCGTAATAGCCATTGCCTCCGTCGGTCCCGGCTTTATCAGCACGGAACGCATCAAAAGCACATCGAGAGAACTCCGTGCCGACTTACAGTATCTTAGACAGTCTGCTATGACCCAGGGGCCTGATAATACTGTGACTGCATTACGGGGTTTCGGCGTTAGGTTTGAGTCTGCCAACTCATATCATCTTTTCAGGTTCAACGACGGTAATTCCAATTTCATGTATGACGATACCTCTGAAGAGGCGGTTCTTCCCGGAGAATCGGCCCCGCGAAAGAGATATATCCCCGAGCATTTGAAACTGAGAATCAAAGTTGGCAATCGACTTGAAGATCCCCGGGACAAGGTAATGATATTCGATCATCACGGCATTCCAAGAGAAAAGCAAATGGGCTTTCAGTTGATGAGTATTGTCATAGAGAATCCGGATCTCAGCGACGCCCCGAAAAAGTGCGTCAGCATAAGTTTCAATAGGATAAGAGAAGGTGTGTGGGATGATCAAGACTGTCGGGAACAATAGAGGGTTTTCTCTCGTTGAGATGATGATCGCCCTGTTGATCATCGCGATCTCGTTTCTCGCTTTGTCGTCAGCTATGGTGAGCGCGATCAGCGTAAATATTGGGAATGAACTGAGGGACGCCTCGGTCAGGCTTACGACCCAAACAGCAGAGGTCCTCCTTTCACTCCCCTTTGACGATATCGCGTCCTGCGGCATAATGACATACACTGAAGCTCCGGATTATAACAGCGCATATCAATATAATGACGGCAATAAATGCCTTGGTCCAAACGAAGGTGATTACAAAAAATATCCCAATCCGGTCCAATCAGTAAGAAATGCACAAAGAAATTTCAATATCTCCTGGAATGTCTCTCCGTTGAGCGAGGATATAAGACAGATCACCATTTCCGTCGCTTACCGTAATAACGGTGAAGATCATATCAACAATGCGGTTATCTACAAACACAAGACATTATGAAATGCAGGGTTATGAAGGTTCTTGTAAAGGTGCGACCTTTGTTGAGCTGCTCATCGCCCTGGCCATATTTACCATTGTAATGACAGCGGTTTTTTCGGCATATATCACGCTTACTCGCTATTCAACCGATGAATACAGGCTTGCCGAATCCGGCATGGAAACGGAGTTAGCGAAGAATATTATTGAGCGGGATATCATGATGGCCGGTTACGGATTGGCCGATGATTACGGGGAAGCCTCCCTGGACCCGCGTCCGGTTCAGGTTGCGGGAAAAGACCCAGACTATAATCTCTTACTCAGGGGTACAGCCATCGGTATATTATCGAAAAGCTCTCAGGGGTGGTCATACATAAAAAGCGTCAATCCAACGCAGATCGAGCAATGGAATGATGAAAGGGAGAATATATCATACGGCGACCGGGTGATTTATATTGACCCCGCTACCAGAGAGATCCTTACAACAGAATCGACCACAGTTTTTAAATATCCGGAAAGGCCTTATTCATTAGAAAGGGGCACTATCGTATACGGCCTGCATTCCAATAATGCTGATTTGCCATATTATACTATTAAATATTCCCTCGGCGGAACACCGCCGTCCATATGCGCTCCGGGGACCCGTAATCTGCTAAGGGCTGAAAGCAAAGATTACGATCCCCCGGTTTCAGGACAACCGGTCATGAATTGTGTAAGGGATTTTCAGATTGCCTTTGGCCTCGATACAAAGAATGAGGACGGGGTTATTGATATGTGGGACCCGTCTTCAGCCGATACCTACGAAACAAAAATGCTCAGAAAAATAATCAAACAGATAAGGGTTTATATCCTTGTTCAGAACGGGAACTATGAACCTTACTATACATATTCCAATCCGGACCCTGCCATGAGTCCGGATATGATACATGTCGGCGACTCCGTAGCCGGAAAGTATATCACATTGACCGAACAACAGCGTAACTACCGGTGGAAAGTTATTTCCATTTATGTAACGCCGAGGAACCTCTGATGAACAGGGGCATAGCCCTTGTGGCAGCGATCCTCATCAGCCTGGCTGTAATGTGCTTAATCATAGCGACTATCTATTTTCTGATCGTTTCCACCGGAATAGCCGGCGCAGGGAAAAGGTATGCAACCGCTTCCGAGGCTGCCGACGGAGCCGTTGAAGTCATGAAAGACGCCGTAAATTTGATGATGACGGGTGAACCGGCGTCTTCATTGCCGCTTATCGACAATGACCCTCCCTGTCTGAGTGGTTCCGTCATTGAAGGGAAGCTAAGCTGCACGGTCAACCTCTCACTGCCCGATCCCGGACTTAACGATTACAAAGCAACGATTACCGTTGTAAGGCTTTACGCATCTGACCTGCCCGGATCGAGCATAGACTTCCTCAACAAAAAGGGATCGGCTGTTTTTTACAGGATCAACACGGTCGTAGCCGGACCGGGAAGTACAAGGGCAGAGACCACGGCCCTTTACCGGTATGTTTATTAACCCGAAAAATACAATTAAACTGTCAGAGAAACTGCGGATGTCTAAAATAAATTTATTTGTCGATACCATAGTGTACTTATATAGATGTGTTACCAAAATATTTATTACAATTACCATGAACTATCTTTGTTAAATAAATTCATCGAGTTAAATAAATTTATTTTGGACATCCGCAGTTTTTGGGTTAAAGGAATATTTTAAAATGAATACAAAACGATTATTCTTCATTCTATTTCTTTTCTTCCTGATTTCCGTGCCTTCGCTTATTCATACCCAGACAATGCAAAATTACTGTAGCGCTCCTCCCTATGTGACACGGACGGCACCGCCGAACATTATGGTCATCCTCGACAATTCCGCCGATATGCTTCAGCAGGCGTATCCGGGAAACTATGACATCGGCAGGCCGCATGATTATAAAGGTTATTTCAACACGGACAAGAAATATTGCGCTTCGACCAAATATTTTTATGAGGCGTCAAGCTGCTCAGGCTCGGATCCGGGGCCATATGACGGCGGCCTGCTCAACTGGGCGACGATGAGCAAATATGACATCCTTATGCAAGTATTAATAGGCGGCCTGGGCTCGCCGCACCCGTCTTCAAGGGGCAAATTAAAAGGCGTCAACACTGACTGGGAGCCGAGGACGAGCAGCGCTTATCCCGGATGTATATTCGATGTGACAGAGGATGGCGGCTTAAAGATATCTTCAACCGGTACATGTAATCTTCCGTTGATAACAAGCACAAAAGGCGCACCCATTGTTATTGAGATAATAAATCAGTCTCCGGTTGGGATTATTCAGCAACTGATAGACGAAAATCAGGACGGCGAATGGGACGACGACGCCCCCCGTTTGGCTGTCATGCGTTTTGATGCGCCGAATAATAATATCAAAATGGAGTGGTGCGCGGGCCGAACCGATAAAATATCCGTTCTGATAAATACCATCGCAGCGGACAAAGCAACGCCCGACAAAAACAATTCCAATGCGCCTTTGGATAAGGCGATCACAAGTGCAATTAACTACTATAAAAACAAGTGCGGCGCAGACTGCGGTTGCAATGATCCGTCAGGTTCAGTCCGATGCAGGAAGAACTTTATAATCACAATAGGCAGCGGAAATGCAACGGATATTAATAGTATTGACAGACTGATGCAAAAGATAAAAGAATCCCATACCTCCGATATAAGAGAAGACCGCGACGGAACTCAGGTCATCAATTTTTATGCAGTCGACATTTTCGGACCGGAGAAAGGCAGGGAAATCCTGAAGGATATCGCAAGATACGGGGGATTTGTCGATTCAAACGAAAACAAAAACCCCGATGCACAGAGTGAATGGGACAAAGACCGCGACGGAATTCCGGACGCCTATTATGAAGCGTCAGATGCGGATGACATGACGACTGCGATGGAAACAGCTTTTCAAGACATTCTGGCAGGAACAGCCTCGGGTACGGCGGTTTCCAACCTTTATTCTCCGACAAAAAAAGCAGGTTTAATATTACAGTCCTACTTCCTCGCTAAAAGGTATGAAGGTTTAAGAGAAGTCTTGTGGACGGGGCATATGCAGAGCCTGTGGCTTGACCGGGACGCAAACATGAGAGAAGACTCGACACGGGACAATCAACTTATTCTTGATCAGGATATGGTCATAAAATACTATTTTAATCAGGAAGCCGGTCAAACCGAGGCCGCGCTATTCACCACAGGGGATGACGGCAGGGGAGGGTCATTGGCCTCATGCGGAAATCCGGCGAAAAAACCTCTTGCAGATGTAAAAGTTCTTTGGGAGGCAGGGGAAAAGCTTCACAACACACCCCCTTCAAAGAGAAAAATATTCACCTCGAAAAAAATCTTCCATGGCGCAAAAATAGAAAAGAATATTTCAGCGGACCCTTACCCGGTCTTTGATGTCGAAAACAAGGGAGTGTTTGCAGATGCGCTTAATGCCGATGCAATTTATAATGCTGAAAACATCATTAGATATATAAGGGGCGCATGTCTGGAGACAGGCATGAACTGCGCCGATTCCTGCTGCAATAGTTCCAATCCGGTTTTCAGAGACAGGCGCGTTGACGGTAAAGTATGGAAACTCGGAGATATCATGAACTCATCGCCAAAGGTATTTTCCGGCGCTCCTCTGAATACCTATCACATAGACTATGCCGACAGGTCATATTACGACTTCATCTCTGACACAAAGTACAAACAAAAGTCCGCTGTTGCCTTTGCAGGCGCCAATGACGGAATGCTCCATGCCTTCAGGGCAGGATATATTCAGGATACCGGTCTCACAGGCAAGATAAAGGCTATGTTTAAAGATGCAGGCGATAGTCTTGGTGAAGAACTATGGGCGTTTATCCCTTACAATGCCTTCCCGTATCTGAAATATCTTGCAAGACCTGATTATTGTCACCTATATTACACTGATTTGCCTGTGAAGGTTGTAGACGCCAGTGTCGCAGGTCAACCTGAAGCGCCAAGAAATAAGGGAAGCTGGAGGACGGTCCTCATCGGCGGCATGAGGTTCGGCGGCGCCCCGGGCGCCGGCGGAGTCCCTGCCCCTCCGGCAAGCTGCAATTCGACCACAGGTTATTCGGCTTACTTTGCGATCGATGTGACTGACCCGGAGCATCCCGTCCCTCTATGGGAGTTCTCCGACCCCGATCTCGGGTACACCACCGGTATTCCTGCCGTAGTCAGAACAGGCGACAGAGATAAAAACGGGGACTGGTATGTAGTCTTCGGTACCGGCTCCAAAGCCCTTCCTAAAGGAGTCAGGGACATAAAAAGAAGCGGTCCCGGTTACATCTATTTTCTGGACCTTAAAACAGGCGAACTCGTCAAAAAAGCGGAAATCGGAAATAACGCCATCGTGGGAGATATCCTCTCAACTGACCTCGACAGGGATTATGTATCCGAGAAACTTTATTTCGGGACTGCATATCATGCATCGTCAAAATGGCACGGGAAATTGATCGGTATGGATGTGCGGGAGAATATCAACCTCAATGGTAACGAATCAAGATACAGGGTTTTATTTAAGGGCGACTACCCTTTTACCGCTTCTCCCGAAGTTGCAAAAGATACAAAAGGAGATATCTGGGTGTTTGCCGGTTCAGGCAAATACTACAGCGACTTAGACGAAAAGGATAAATCGGTGCAGATATTCCTCGGGATGAAAGATACAGGCGTTACCGCAGAAAAAAATGACCTCTCTGATATGACCGGGGCAAGCACTGAAGGAAGAGTAAGAGCAAAAGAAAACGTATGCATATATGACTCTGATTCTAATAAATTTGAACAAAAGGAAGTGGTCACCTCAATAAACCTTCTCTCCGGAAAGCCCAATGATCATAAGGTGGGATGGGTATTGTCTCTGAAAGATGGGGAACGCGTATTATCGCGTCCTCTCCTGATCGGCGGTCTTGCAGATTTCCTGACTTATAAGCCTGATGAAGACCCATGCAATTATGGCGGAACTTCATATTTCTATTCGGTCGGATACACCACGGGAACCGCGCCTTCCAACATTTCTATCAGGTCTCCCGAAATAATCACGGAACAAGGTAACGGACTGGTTACAGTCAATAAAAAGATACCTCTGGGATATGGCGCGCCTCCGTCAGGCGAAGCAATAATAACCTCACAGGCAGGAGAAACGGAACGCCTAAGGAAGAAAATCCAGATCGCAACCGGCGCCGTTGCCGAGGTGGAAAACAATCTCCCTTATTCGATGCTGTCGAGAATTATGCACTGGCTGAAAAAGTAGCGGTCTGGAATCCTTTTCCGGACGCTCTTCCAGCTCATAGCTCCTTGACAAATATTAGTTATTTTAATAAGAAAATAATTAATTGAGTATTGTTATCGAATGTATTAAAATGAAATAAAGGAGGGATAAACCATGAAAAAAGGAATGAAAATTTTTGTGGTATTGGTTCTTGTTTTTGCCGTTTTCTTCACAATGAGCATTCGGGATGCGGAGGCCGCGACGTGTTACAAATATTATTGGAGCTGGGACTGGTCAAATTGGTATATGGGCTATATGGTTTTGTACAATGGTTACACTGAGGATGGTTACAGTTTTGAATACTTTGACGATGACGGCTATTATTACGCCGGCTGGTGGTATAAATGGGGCACCACCTATTCTTTTGACTGGGATGAAGGATGTTACCTCTTCAATTCGGGTACGTTAGCCAAGGGGTTTATGAAGTGTGCCGATGGAAGTGACACTGATAATGATCCGGGCATGTACCAACTGAAGAAGACAAATTGTAAATACGTACCTTACAGCAATAATGCTAAGACTAAAGGATCCGATAAAAAAGGGCCTTCGCCCAACAATCCACACTAAGTAATAAATATATTACGATTGCAAAGAGCGGGGAACACCCCCCGCTCTTCATTTAGAGTCTGTGTATAAAGTCATGGTTTGTCATCCTCCGGCTTGACCGGGGGATCTATACCCCGTTGAAAAGACTGGATTCCCCGATCGAGTCGGAGAATGACGGACTGCTTGAATCGCATTTTATACACGGACTCTGTTTAATCCGTTGTCTTGCCCCCTATCCCGGCGGCCAGTTCATAAAACGGCCTCCGAGTATGTGGAGATGGATATGGAACACTGTCTGCCCTGATTCAGGGTTGCAGTTCATGACAAGCCTGAACCCGCGCTCGGCTATGCCTTTGGCCTTTGCTATCTTATTGCCGATTTGGAATAAGTGTCCCACAAGTTCATTATCTTCCTTTTCTATCGCAAGGCTTGTTGATATATGTTTTTTAGGTACTATCAGACAATGAACAGGCGCCTGGGGGTTAATATCCTCAAAGGCAATCACAAGATCATCTTCATAAATTAATTTTGCAGGCCGTTTCTTTTCGGCTATCTCACAGAATAAGCATCCCACAAGACATCCTCCCTTAGTAAGTATTTTCTTGCAATGACCCTATCCGCAGTTTTTTGGTCAATTACAAAAAATCAAAACTTCCAGGCATAGCCTACGGAAAATTCCCATTGGTTCATCTTTAGTTCAATCTTTTGCCGGCCCGGCACTTCAAGAGTATTAGGACCGGTCACACTGTTTGAAAATGCGTGCACAAGGGCTAATTTCAACTCCTGATTGCCCATTGTTTTTGTCACACCAAGAGAGGCATGATGTTTGATAACACCCGGTGCGAGAGTATTAAAAAGCACTTCGCTTTTCGGAACCGGCTGGTCGCCATAAGAATAACCGGCCCGCCAGGTCCAATCCTTGCTGCTCTTCCACTGAAGACCCAGCTTGAGGATTGTGATATCATCCCAGCCAAAGCCTGCTCCGCTGTCTGTACCAAGACCCTGCGGCCGCTGAATGTTTGGAATAAGCGGATTGTTTATAGATTTTACATCACTGTAATAGATTTCCTGGACGTCAACGAGGAATATAAGCTCAGGTGTGGCTTTAAGAGCCAGACCGACCGTCCATGTCGCAGGAATATCGAAATCTCCCTGTTCGGCAAAAAGGCCTTTGTACTCGTCAAGCTTTGACATCCATATTTTGGTCTGATACGATGCGCCAATGTTCAGAAATGGCAGTACCTCGCCCAAATAGCCTACTTTTGCTCCATAGCCGTATGAGTTGTCGTGACCGTTATTAGTGAGATTATCGGGGGAAGCGGAGAAATCTGAAAATGCCTCCAGTCCCTTTGCCTCAAATCTCTGATAGGCAAAAATCGGAGAAATAGCGATAGCATGCTTGGGCGTAATCTTTCTGGCATAAGTGGGAACAACAAACAACTGCATGAGGTCTACACCGGTGGGAGAGGAGACGTGGAAGGTATTTGTATCATAATCCGTATTCATGCCGCCATTCCCATAGATCGAAATGCCGATAGAATTATTATCGTCGAGCTGACGGTTGGCGCCGATTGAGGGAACTACGAACCACCGTGAATCGCTTTTTTCGGTTCCCGGAGTAAGGCCAAAGGCGCCGGGCTGACCGGACGGATTGCCTTTTACCTTATATTCCCTGTTCGGATTAAAAAGGCTGAGACCTAAATCAATACGAGTGCCGACAAAGGCCATTGCGGCAGGATTGGTAGAAGCATCCAGAGAACCTTGCGGCAATGCTACGCCTGCGCCTGCCAATGCCTTGCTCTCGACGCTGTACCCGTTGGCAAAGTAACCGTTTGTCGCATGAGCAATGCCGCTAAAACAAAACACCAGAGCAAGGGACACTGAACATAACAAAAAGCACATAAAATGTACGGACTTTTTTTTCATTTATATCTTCCTTTTTTAGAGAACCGCTTCTATTGCATTTTCAGATAATTCCAGTGTGAACCCGACGGTTGCATAGCTTTTATTAAATTTGCCCCGCTTTTAATACAACGTTTAAGTGTACAAGCAGATATTACAATCCTTGGCATACCTCAGGAACTCCTCTGCCGCTTGAACTTCAACTCCCTTGATAAAGCTCTTTGTTGAAAGTCCCATCATGTCTATCGTCATTTTGCACGCCACAAACTCAACCCCTTCCAACTGGGCCATTTCCAGAAGGTCGGGCAGCGCAGGAATATTCGCCTTTTCTATCTTGCCTTTCATCATCCATGTGGCGATAGCAGACATCCCCGGTATAGCTCCCATAAAACCGGGGGGCTGAAATTTCACATTTTCCGCCCAACCAATCCGGATAACATTTATACCCATAAAGGTAAAGAACACCTTACACCGCATTCCCAGACGTCTTGCATTAATGCCCAGGATTAATGCGGGATAGGCCCCATCAAGTGTGTCCTTTGAGGTGATAAATGCCGAGGTTTCCTTTTTCTTCTCGTCCATTGCTTGCTCCTTTCTTTTGCCGTTAATAGTATTTAAATGTCTTTTTTTATTATATCAAGTATTTCAAATATTTCTAAATTTTCATTTAGATATGTTTCTTATTATCCGAATCTCCCTGACCGGATAAACATTTTTATATTGACGAAAGCATATGTAAAAAGGTATAAATTCTTATATCAGAAAACAAGCAAAAGATTAATTTTAGGTATAATATCAACATTAAAAAGGAGCATAGCATGGTCGATCTGAAATCCGGAACTCCGGCTGAAACCCTTGATGTCCAGGGGAGAGTATGTCCTTATCCCATAGTTTCAATAAAAAAAGAGATGGAAAAATTGCCGAATGGCGCCGTATTAAAAATACTCTGTGACTCTCCTGAAGCCGTCGAGGATTCCATCCCGAGGTACTGTGAAAAGCACGGCTATCAGCTTGAAGCAGTCAAAATCGAAGACAAGGGTTACTGGGAGATTTACATACAAAAAGCTTAACCTTTGAGCAGATTGGAACAATAACACACATTCGCACATTGTTGCAGTTCAGATATCATATTCTTTCACAGTGCAATAAAAAAGGGATGCCGAAATAATCCGGCATCCCTTTTTTATTGCACTGACAAATAACTTTTACATCGCTATAAAAATTACTGTTCTTTCAGGGTTATTGAACCAGTAGGACAGACACTGACACAGGTTTCGCAACCTTCACACAGGTCTACCTGATAGGGGTCTGACTTACCATCTTTCAGCTGGAATACACCAACAGGACAGTTGTTAACGCATTCCTCGCAACCATCGCACTTATCCTTGTCAACTGTTACGATAAAGGTACCCACTACTCTGTCACCTCCTTGATTTAATGAACCGATATGGTCCTCTATTTTTTATTTAAACCTTTTTGTTATGAAAAGTCTACCAGCCCTTTTTCTGCTTACTCCGCCTTAATCTGTTTTTCACCGTATTTATCGAACACGACCTCTTCTTTTATTGATATTGCTATTTTGTAAAGTATGGTCAAGATCAGAAAGCCGATTGCCCAAACAGCAAGGGTAATTAATGCTTCAGGTAATGTTGGCCAGTACTCGGTTATTTTCTCGAATGGGTTCGGTACAAACCCGCCGATAACCAGTCCAAATCCCTTATCAATCCATAACGAAAAGAACGTCGCTACACACGCAACTGCCAGCAAACTTTCATTCTTTCTGATCTGCGGAAACACAAGCAACCCAATAGAAATAACTGCCAGAATGCTCGAAACCCACATGATAGGAACAAGCTGGTTATGACCATGCAGACCGGCGTAAAGATAAATAAAGGAATGCATGTGTCCGGGTATCTGACTGTAAAAAGCGGTAAATAATTCGAGACCGAGGAAAAATACATTAATTAGCATACAGTATGTAACGATTTTGCCTAACGATTGGATGGCTTCTTTGCCGGGATCAAATTTCGTGTATTTTCTTACGATCAAAGCCAGAATAATAAGCAGGGCAGGACCGCCTGCAAATGCCGACGCCAGGAATCGGGCAGCCAGAATTGCCGTCAGCCAGAAGTGTCTTCCCGGAATACCTGCATACAAAAACGCAGTGACGGTATGAATTGAAGGCGCCCAGGCGATCGAGAGAATGATAAGAGGTTTTACCCACTTGGGCGGTGCAACCTCTTTCCTCTCTGCACCCAAAACGGTCCATCCAATCAAAAGGTTCAGGAAAAGATATCCGCTCAGAACGAGCATGTCATAGAACATGACCGAATTAAGCGTCGGATGTAGGATAACATTGAGGACACGAAGCGGCTGTCCCAGATCGACAAAGATAAATAGCATACACATGATTACCGCAGCAATGGCAAGAAATTCCCCTAAAATAGTAAGCCTCCCGAATTTCTTGTAGTCATGTAGATAATACGGCAATACAACCATAACACCCGAGGCTGCGACACCGACAAGAAAAGTAAACTGTCCGATATACAATCCCCATGATACGTCCCTGCTCATGCCTGTAACGCCTAAACCGTTCTTGAATTGATAAAGATATGCCAGAAAACCAACGCTTATCAGTCCCAGCAAAAAGAATATCCAGACCCAGTATCTTCGACCTCCATATATCGCTTTCTCAAGCATTATCATTCCCTCCTAAATTATGTAATACACACTTGGGCCAGTCCCGAGTTCAGGTCTGCGCCGGATAGTGAACCGTTCACTGAGGACTTTTCGTACCGCGGAATTCGGATCCTCAATATCGCCAAAAATCAATGCACCATTGGATACTTCAACACAAGCCGGCTGAAGACCTTTCGCAAGCCGCTCATAACATAAAGTACATTTCTCAACAACACCTTTCATGCGTGTAGGAAATTCCGGATTTTCCTTTGACTCATCAATAAAAGGCCTTGGATTCTTGTAATTGAAGCTTCTGGCGCCATACGGACATCCTGCCATGCAGAATCTGCACCCGATGCACCGGTGCATGTCCATCATCACAATACCGTCACTTTTTCTCTTGAATGTTGCCTGCGTCGGACACACTCTTACGCAGGGCGGATTCTCACAGTGATTACAGAGCATAAGGAATGGCATATGCTGAAATTTCTCTGCGCGGTATACATCCTCATTTCCAAGGAAAGCGTGTTCATATGTCTCCGTCCATATCCACTTGACCTCATGTTTCGGATTATCGGTTATGTGAGGCACATTATGGACAAGATGACATGCATCAATGCATTTCTGGTAGTCTTGCTCTGACTTAAACTTGCTCATGTCTACTACCATAGCCCATCTTTTCGCAGTCAACGCTGCGGGACTCGTCGAAATTTGTGATGCCTCAACTTGATTCTTCAGGCTGCTAACGGAAGCGACGCCGCCTATACTTAATATAGTGGACATACTTACTATTTTTAAAAAATCTCTCCTGTTAACGCTCATGACTGTTTCTCCTTCGGCGCTATGTGGCAATCCCAGCAGTAAGGCTTTACTGCCGTATAATTGTGACATTCATCGCAGAACTGCTTCTTGTTTGAATGACACTTCATACATGTATTCTGGAGACTCATGGTAAACGTTTTCCCCTCAGCATTTGTATAAATTGTGTCCCCGTCACGGACAACCTGATCCCTCCACTCGTTCAGAAGCTTCATGTGTTCTCTTTTCATAAAATCTTTGGACTCTACACATTTTCTCTCATTTTCAGGCAGCTTGAGAATTTCAGCAGTGTCGACTTTCGGATCGGGCTTGGCAGTCGCTTTCTCGCCATGGAATATAAAAGGAAACGTCACCAATCCCACAAAAATGATAAGACCAATGATTATTTTTCCTCCGTTATACATCTTATTGACCCTCCATTCCAGGGAGCGGCTCACCGCGCAAATTTACCGTTCGTTTCTTCTCCCCTTTACAAACTAATGCATTTGCAACCATCTCATGAACACCGGTAACCTGTACTCCGGGAACCCAGTAATCCATCAATGGAGGAAGGGCTGCCCTATCAATCGCACAGATGCAAGCCAGCATATTGACTCCGTATTTTTCAGCAACATGTTTAACGGCGTTTGCCCTTGGAAGTCCGCCTCTCAGCCTGTTTTCCATATTTTCAGAAGCATTGAGACCGGACCCGCTGCCGCAGCAGAAGGTCTGTTCCCTGATTGTATTTTCGGGCATCTCATGGAAATTATTGCATACACTATTTATGATATATCTCGGCTCCTCAAGTATTCCCATGCCGCGTGCGGTGTTGCAGGAGTCATGGTAAGTAACGATCAGATTATCGTTCCTGCTTTTATCAAGATTAAGTTTGCCGTTATTGATTAAATCAGCGGTAAATTCACAAATATGCACTGTTTTATTGGATTTTGCATTTTCAAATTTCGTTCCTGTTATCGGAGAAACCGGCTCTTCAAGAAAATCTACAGGTCCGTACCATGTATTGTGGTATTGATGCCATACCCTCCACATGTGGCCGCATTCTCCGCCTATAATATATTTCACCTTCAGCCTCTTGGCCTCTTCGTATATTTTGTTATGCAGTCTTTTTGCCAGCTCATTGTTTGTGAAGAAACCGAAGTCCCCACCCTCTGATGCAAAGGTGCTCCATGTATAGTCTAATCCGAGCTCATGAAACAGGAGAAGTTCTCCCATGAGTGTGTAGGTCCCGGGATCCGCAAACATGCTCCCTGACGGGATTACAAAGAGGATCTCCGCGCCCTTGCGGTTGAAGGTCGGGTTCACCCGTATCCCCGTGAAGGTCTCGATGTCGTCACGGAACATATCGAAGGCGTCCTTAATGGTGTGGGGCTGCAGGCCGAGATGGTTACCTGTCAGCCAGCAGGCTGCAGCAGGTCCCGCTATCCAGTCTATATTCAACCCCAGGAGATTGAGGAGTTCCCTCGCTAAAATAGTAATTTCAGCGGTATCAATTCCGTATGGACAGAAAAGCGAGCAACGGCGGCATTCAGAGCACTGGTAAGCATAGTACCATATCTCTTTCAGCACATCGATGGTAAGGTCTCTTGCTCCGGCTATCTTGCCCATGACTTTGCCTGAAGTAGTGCAGTATTTTCTGTAAACTGACCTGAGAAGCTCGGCCCTGACAACAGGCATATTCTTCGGGTCGCCGCCGCCGATAAAATAATGACATTTGTCCGCGCAGGCGCCGCACCTCACACATATATCGAGGAAGAGACGGAAAGACCGGTACTTGTCTACCCTCTCCCGCAACCCTTCAATGAAAATCTCCTGCCAGTTTGCGGGCAGTTTCCAGTCCTCGTCTTTTACGGACCATTGCCTTGGGTTCGGGAAGCCGAGGGTTTCAAGGGATTTCGCTTTACAACCATAGGGGAAGATGCCTTGCTTAAATACGGTAGGCGTATCCATCCACCCCGTTTTGGGAGGCTTGTAATCAATGTTTGCAAGTTCTTCTGGTTTTGGATTTGCCATATTTACTCCTTTTCCACCGGTATTCCAGCCGCTTTCATTTTTTCTCTAAAATCATTTTCATACTCTTCATAGGTATGAACCTTAACAGGGTAATTCCAGGGATTAACATACATTTCTGCACGGTTGGTATTTGCCATATTTCTTGTCGGGCTGAGAAATACCCCGGCCATATGCATTAGCTTGCTCATCGGGAAGTATGCAAAGAGTGCGCTGACAAGGAACAAATGTATATAAAAAATTATGTTGATGCCTTTTGGGACTACAGGTTTTAAGGTAACTAACCCCATCGTCAATTCCTTTATGCCGACAACGTCCGTTTTCATGAAATATCTCATGAGGACGCCGGAAAGGCCGACCCCAAATATCAAGAGCAAGGGGAAATAATCCTGAGCAAGGGATATATACCGGACATGAGGAATGATGACCCTGCGCAGGAAGAGGTAGGTTACGGCGCCAAGAAAGATTAAATTAGTCAGATATAATACCGGCGCGCCGACCTGGAAAAAACCGTCGAGTGATTCAATGATTTGTATTACAACAGGAACAGGCTCGAAGAACAGTCTCAGGTGTCTGGTGAGAATAATAAGAAAGGTATAATGGAATGCCAATCCGCCAAGCCACAGCCACTTGGTGGAACCGTAGGAAAGCTTGGGTCCGTCCCTTAGCTCCATTTTGGTATTTCTGAACAGTGAACGGAAAAGAAACACTTCCAGCGCCATTCTGATAATTACGCCTGAAGAAGTAAAGGGGTTATCGAATTTATTCCATTTAATCCATGGAAGACTTTTCCCCTGTCCCGCGGTAGTAGGTATACGGAATGGAACGGGCACGCGTCCCCATTTAAAAACCCGATACGCCACCCCGACGATAAATGTGAGGAAAGCCGCATAAGGAATGACAACGCCAAACAGGTAATGGAGGTTAGCGGCATTTACTCCAATGTAGACAATAACTATGAGAGAGATAACTGCGAAGAATGAAAATAAAAGTCCCATGTTCTTACCCCTTTATGTTTTGAGTTAATACTGTTTCCGCTTTGATTTCCGATATTTGTTCCTCTACCTCATGAAGGACATTCGCCCTTTTTAAAAGCCGGAACGTCAAAGTTTTTATCTCATTGACTCTCAGATCAAAAATCCTCTCCCTGCACTTCATATAAACATCAAAGGCAAGCAGGGCAAGGCTATCGAGCTGTGTTTCAAATGACTTCAGTTCTTCGGTAAGTTTATTTTTTTCAATATCGCTTTCAAGTTCCTCTCTGACTACGCGCTTCAAAAGATAAATAAAAGAGACGGCCTTTGACGGAGAAAAATCCTGGACAGCCTTTATTTTTATAATATCATTGAGATAGGGGTAAACTTTTTCAGAGTCTGCATTCAGGATAATCTCGTCTAAAAGACTGTTAATATTCTCCAGAAGGGTTTGCCCGACAGGATTGAGAAAGCGATCTTTTTGTTTTCTTAGGAAATCGGAAGAATCGGCCGGATAATCGTTAATAACGGCATCGAACCATTTTTTTCTGATTGAAGATTTTCTTTTTGCCAGGAGATCCTTAAAATTCATATCCGGTATGCACTTCTCCTTATGCCTGAAATCAGGCTGATTTTATTCGCAAGATTACATGCAATTTGTTTTAAGGTACTCTAAAAATACAAAAGTGAAGAGCAAGAAGTAAGAAGTTATAACCTCCGACTTCTTGCTTTTCAGTATGTTGTGACTATACGCAACCTGTCGGTTTTGGAAGCCCGGCGTATCTACATGCCTGCTTTGCGGGTCCGCCCGGGAATAATTCATATAAATATTTGGTGTTGCCCTTTTCCGGTCCGAAACTCTTGCCGATTTCCTTGACGAGTATCTTGATCATAGGAGCTATCTGGAATTTAATAAAATATTCCCTGAGGAACTTGATAATTTCCCAATGCTCTGTTCCGAGTTCTACGCCATCCTGGGCTGACATAATCGGAGCCATTCCTTCCTTCCATACCTCCCAGTCTACAAGATAACCATCCTCATCAACTTCAAATTGTTGTCCTTCAAATTCAATAAACGGCATTTTTTCTTCCTCCTTTTCTATTTAAAGTTAGTTTTTTTGATAGAAGACATCTCCCATCAATTCAAGCCTGCGTATAATATCACAGCGATATATTATTTTACAATCAACAAAAAAGATGCTGGAAACTAGTTATGAAAAGGTAATACAAAGACATCAGTATGGTCAAATAAAAAAAATTTATTGGGAAATAAGTTTTTTTCTTTTATAGTCCGAGGCTGTTTTTAACATACCGGCAGGCCATTCTTCCGTCCCGAATGCATGAAGATGTGTATAGGTAGCAAGGACATTCTTATAACAGAGCCCGTCCATTTTATCTGCAATTCCGTGCCCTTTCAGCATTCTGAAAACAAAAAACAGCCCGTCTTTCTCCGCTATTTTTAGCACATGCGAATAATGGAATTCATGTCCATGTAAGGTCTGCCCGCTTGTGTAAAAAGGATTCTTCCTGTCCACTTCTAACACCGTATATCCATGCCCCCGGGGTTTTTTGCTTACTCCGATGGTAATGGGAAGGACGCCTGCCATAGGATAGGTTTTTTCCTTCCAGATCAGCTCCTCGGCAAGATACATCAAGCCCCCGCATTCCGCATACACTGGAAGACCGTCTTCTACGGCATTTCTTATGGACTTTCTCAGCTTTTCATTTGCGGATAACCTTTCCGCATGGGTTTCAGGGAAACCGCCGCCTATATATAGGGCGTCTAAAGAATGCGGCAGATCGTCGGTTAATGCGCTGAATTCCACTATTTCCGCTCCTGCTTTTCTTAATGCTTCGATATTTTCAGGATAATAAAACTGGAAAGCGGAATCGCGAATTACACCGATAGTAACTGTTTTTTCCGCAACTTCGGGATATTCGCGGCAGTGAAAGTCTATCGGCTGAGCATCCCCGGCGATATATGCTAATTGATCCGTATCCAGATATTGAGAAACGACTTCGGCAGATTTCTCTACAGCCTCTTCGGACATAGGATGTTCCTGATACGGCACCAGTCCAAGATGTCGTCCCGGGAAGGTAACATTGCCAAGCTTGGGGACGGCCCCGACAACGGGGATTTTGCAATATTGCTTTATGCTCTCACGGATGATTTGCTCATGACGGTTTCCGGCCAGCCTGTTGAGAATAACTCCTTTGATCGGCACGTCCCTGTCGAAAGTCTGTAAGCCGAGCACCAAAGCGGCAACCGTGCGGGTGACTTTTGTGCAATCAACAATGATGATAACCGGGGTCTGAAGAAGTTTGGCCAACTCCGCCGTACTCACATTCCCCTGCACATCCATCCCATCATAAAGCCCGCGGTTACCTTCGATAACCGCCATATCGGCATTCAAGGTATTCAGACAAAAAGAGGCGAGGACCTGTTCCCTGTTCATCATGAAAAGATCCAGATTATAGCATGGATGGTTTGCTCCAATGCCCAGCCAGCCCATGTCGATATAGTCGGGCCCCTTCTTGAAGGGTATGATTCCGTAACCCTTTTTATTCCAGAACCGGCAGAGACCTACACTGATCGCCGTTTTCCCGGTATCACCGCCAAGGCCTGCAATAATAAGCCTTGGACATCGGATCATCTTTTGGGGCCGGGGATCTCAAAGGAAGTGCAGGAACCGCTGCCGCAACTTTTTACAGTCTGCGTGCTCTTTTTCCCGCCTGAAGACACGATCGTATTGACCGTACTCAATATCCTTTCGACCTCTTCGGAACCGCATTTGGGACACCTCATTATTGCTTCTTCGCTTTCTTTTTTAAGCTTTAAAAGCTCAAATACATGCCCGCAGCCGAGACAGCGGAATTCATAGATAGGCATAAGAAACTCCTTTCAAAAAAAATAAGGCAATGTCTTATAATATCATAACAAGCAAAAGTTTCGAGAAATAAGAAAAGACCCGCCTCACCCATAAAGGGGGAGGAATTATAGAATAAACCTGTAACAATACTACAGGAGATAGCGAGTTGAATCATGCAACCTTCACCGGAAGAACCCCGCTGCCCTTTTTGCTACTACAAAATAGAGCAACCAAAGGAATTACAATCACGGAAAATAGTCGAGTTCCCTGTAGGCGTCTGCGAACATTGCGGAGTCGTATATGCTTATGACGCAACAGGACATAATATGGGGGCCGCTTTTATCGAGGCTTTGTTATTTGCCTGTAATGAAGATAATGATTTCGCCTTTTCGCTTTCATACGGAGACGACTACACAGACGCCGTTGTCGGGAATTACGACATCATAACCCATACGATCGTCTCTGATAAAGTATACAACGATCGCTATATAAGGGGCGCCCTCATTTTTGTTAAACTCTTCGGCCAGTTCCAGGAAGCTACAGGAGAGAAAGTCAAAAAAAAATTTAAAAACTCTCTTCCCATTAATAAAACTAAAATGCGCTCCGCGAAATATTCCAGGGAAATAGTGCGTCAGTATGCGTTAGAAAATAAACGTGAAGAGCTTATCGCTCTGGCGGAAGAAGATACCCGGGTAATGAACGAATTAAAGCGCATGCTCTATACCCCGGATGAATCTTTGCGCTATCAGATCATTGATATGCTCGGTGAAGTCTCCAAAAAAGTCGGGGAGAGACGGCCCGACATCATCAGCAAGTTGCTGTCCAATTTATTGCAAAGTGCAGCCGCACCCGGATCATCCGCCTGGGGAGCGCTTGAAACAGCCGGCGCTATAATAAGCACAAACCCCGACACGTTCTGGGAATTCAGCCCAGCCTTACTCTCCTTTCTGAAACAACAGACTCTCAGAAAGGAAGTCACGTGGGCTATCGGAAAAGTCGCGGCAGTTAAACCGGAACTGGTCAAATATGCCTTTCGTGCCCTTTGGTCATTTCTCGGAGATCCCGACCCTGCAGTGAGAGGCTATGCTGCCTGGGCGTTGGGCAATATAGGGTACGATGATGTGATTGAAGAATTAAAGAAACTCGAAACCGATCATGAGAAGCTCCGCATATTCAAAGACGGCGAACTAAAAGAAGTTACCGTTGCTCTCTTATCTAAAGAGGCATTGGAGAAAATCGGCAAGTCGAAATAATGCATACACCTCTCATAACATATCTTGTATCTTCGCCCTTTGGCGATGTTCCCGTAGATACGGAAAAACTGGGGTTACCGTTAGAATGTGATCCTTTAAACACGCCTTATAAAATCTATTTCCGATCTATCGAAGATTTTTTAAAACAGGATGAATTTATACCGCTTCTGCAAGCTGCCGCCCGAAAAATCGGCAGGGAAATCTCTCTGAACGAGATCACTGAAATCCTCATCAGGGCAGAAAAACACGGGCTCTTATATCATCCGGCAAGCATTGACTTGGTCCTGGAGAATCGGAAAGTGAAATTCGGTTTAAATGCCGCCGTGACGGATACCGGCAAGAAATGGTTGCGTGAAGAAGTTTCATTGCTGCAGCGTTTCCATACGGAAAACAGTCTTCCTTATTTGCCGGAGGCATATATTTCAGGTGAGTTGAATTCCATGGTCTTTCTTCTTGAGGACTGGTTTGAAGGCTATCATGAATTCCATCTTACCCGGGATGAAGAAAGTAAGCATACATTGCAGCTCTGGGAATTCGGGACCGGTTATCTGAATCTCACCAACTCTCAAAGCTTTGAAATATACAGGCAGTCATCAAAGATTTTGACGCTCTATTATGATTTTGAAAATTTCAACTATATCTATCCATGGCATCATGCTGCAGGAGATTTTATAGTAAAAGTGGATAATGAAAAAATAGATGTCCGGCTGACGACTGCACGGCGATATAAACCCCTGCTTGACTTTCAGAGAGATGAGATAAACCCTCTCTTCGCCCTCTTCTATTTTTTTCTGCATCTTTCTCTCCATATGCGGCTGGATAAGATAGACGGTGTAGGAGAAGTTGTATGGGCGGAAGATTATTCCGTAGATGCGGTTGTTCATGGATTTTGTGAGGCGCTCCGGCAAAAAGATGCTTTTAATAATAATCCGGGCCTTTATGAAGAGTTTATTGTTTTACTCCGGTCTTTTTCTTTGGACGAACTGAAAGCATCCTTTAATCCTCTGTTTGATGTTTATGCCGGGACAAAAGACCTGCCGATAATAGGGGTGAATTTAGACGGACATGCGGAAAAATTGCATGCCGCTATTCAAACTCGCCTTTGACGATTTCTTCAAAGGGCATTCTTACTACTTTTATGATGGACAGCATTCGATCCGCTTTTTGAGGATGGAGAGAACCTGCTCCAGTCAAAAGCTCCTTCGATAAAATATAAAGTTCGCTGTATATCTTATCAAGCTTGACAGTGGGATACGAAACCTTTGCCTTAAAACCGGACAAGCCGCAGGCATAAGATTGTTCCTTGTCATCATGCTTAAGGCTGAAAGGCACTCCGTAAACGCGGCAGATAACAGGGCGGTTTTCATAGAGAACGCACTCTTCTTTGTCATTCAATAACGGACATTTTACCCTCTGCTTCCCCAAGCCATATGCCTGCATCTTCGGGTTGTCATCGAAAGTCTCTTTCAATTTATCGGCTGCCTCCAGCATCTCGACTTCCGATTTTTCCGACCTCCTTTGAACATCTCTTCTGATCTTTCTGTCCAACTTGTTAAGATGATGATGGATGTAGGCGGCCTCGATAGGGAAGACCCCGAAAATAGCATGACAGCAGTCACAACAGCGAATTCTGCATTTAACGCTCAACGGATATTTTTCTGCAATCGTTTTGAAGAGAATATCGGCCTTACGTATTTCATTTTTATATCTTGAAAAAAGCTCGTCTATCATTTTGAGGTATCTTTATGGCGGTAAGGTTCCAGCAGTTTTGAAAACTCCGGATGGACTTCAAACCCCAACGCTGCCGCCTTGTCGCAGTTCCTGACGGCTTCTTCAAATTCTCCTTTTATATAATAAGCATTGGCAAGATTATTGTAGCCCAGCGCAAAATCAGGGGCTAAGGCGAGCATCTTTTTATTTGTCTCAATGCTTTGCTCCGTATCTCCCTTCTGCAGATAGGCATTGGCAAGGTTGCACCATGCCTGAACTATTTCGGGATTCAATTCTAAAGACTTGCTAAGTGCCTCTATAGCCTCATCAGTCTTTCCTATCTGAAGGTAGGCAAATCCCAGGTTTGCATAGCCCCTTGCATATCTTGGTTCTATTTCAACAGCTCTTAAGTTCGCTTTAACCACCTTCTCGAGATCGCCTTCCTTGAAGTAAATATATCCGAGATTGACAAATGCCTCAAACATGCGGCCGCTTTCCGTGATGGCTTGTTCAAACGCCTCTATGGCCTCATCGAATTTTCCCTGATTCATAAAGGCTACACCGAGATTATAATAGGAAGAAGCACATTTGGGATCTTGCGCAAGCCGAAGCTTCTGTTCAGCAATAAACTGTTCTATATTTTTTGGTTCATTCATAAGCAATTATATTTTAACATGTATGCCTGATGGCGTAAAGGCAGGTATTTTCTTTGATCAGCCTTTCTGTATGAAATACTAACCTAATGAAAGATTCGCAATAACAAGGAATCAGAACCCGCAAGATGGAAGAAGCAGGGTGGACAATTTTCCTGTCCACCCTGACCGTTCTCAACTCATTCGATACAACAGGTTTTTAAGGTGATATGCCTTTTACTATCCTCCTGCGTCACCCGATTTTTCAACGGATATGCCTCTTCCTTTCAGTCCGTACATGGTAGAGCTGCCGGTTGATAACAACTCCAGCACCTCTTCTCTTACCATTGCGGATGCGACGTTTTTAATCTCTGAGGCGCTGGCGTCAGGGATAACCTTCTTCACACCGATCATCATATCTTTGAAATAGAATTTGCTCTTTGCGCCTTTTGAGGCATAGTCTATAATAGCCTGTCTAATGTCTTCTGGTCTTCCCATAGTTTTCCGCTCCTATTCGTTTTCTTATATACCATTAACAGCTTTGGATACTGCCCATGAATGCGAGGTATATTTAAACTGAGTTGATGTTCTGTATGTGTCAACGGCAAGACGGTAATCATCGAGACTCTTCTCCGTAAACGGGATACCTGTCTTCTCAAAGAATTTTTCCCAGCTGATGCGGGCTGCCCAGTCGCCGAGTCTTTCATACTTGTTCGCATCCTTTGCCCATACTTCAACTATGTTTTTGACAACACTCGTCACCTCGGGCCAGCGCGGCCTGTTGTTCGGAAGCCATGGGATAATTACCTTGGAGAATTTCGGCATGCTCATGCGGTTTGAAATCTTGCCGCCGACCAGGATAGCTATACCGTCACCCTCGGCGTCTGCCAACGGCAATCCCAGGCACATGGTGTAGCAATTTCCGCAGTACATGCACTTCTCATTGTTGACTGTTACGCTCTTTTTCCCCTCCGCCGTTGTTATCGGCTTAATTGCATAAAGCGGACATGCTGCAACAACCAATGGAATCTCGCAGACCTTTCCAAGAACCTCATGGTCGATTGCAGGCGGTTTGCGGTGATAACCCAGAAGGGCTATATCGGAACAGTGCACAGCGCCGCACATATTGAGACAGCAGGCCAGAGCTACTCTCAATTTCGCCGGCAATCTCATATTCTTGAACTCATCAAACATTACGTCTGCGGTAGCTTTTACAGGACCCGATGCGTCTGTTGCAGGTGTATGGCAGTGGACCCATCCCTGGGTATGGACAATATTAGACATGCTCATTCCTGTGCCGCCTGTCGGGAACTTAAAAGAACCTCCTACATGTTTCCTGCTGTCGAGATCCGTCTTGAGAGCTTTTGCCTTTGCTTCATCGTCCAATATAAATTCAATGTTGTTTCTTGTTGTGAATCTTAGATAACCTTTACAGTATTTATCTGCAATATCGCAGATTTCACGGATGTGCTCGACTGACATCAGTCGTGGTGCAGCGGCTCTCACGGTAAAAGCCTTTTCACCTGTCTCGGAAACATGCACCAAAAGACCGGGCTCCAGTATCCGGTGCGAAACCCACTTCCCATAATTCCTCCTGATAACAGGGGGCAGCATCTGTTCGAAATGGTTAGGTCCGATATCAGTTATCCTGCCTTCCTGAGGTTTTTGGGGATTAAAATAACCAAGTTTGCCTTTCGACATAACATATCCTCCTTATATTTTTATCTTGGATGTCTGGTTCTGTAAGCGTTAATATCCCTTGTCCATCCACCGGGAACTTCTGATTCCTTAAAGAAGACATAAGGATTCGAGCGAGGCTCTTTGACCATCTGAGGCATAGGCGGAATCCCGAGCACTTCAATAAAAGTCTTTAAGGATACGCGCTGGATCGTTTCACCGATACGCTCACGGTTTTTGCCTTCCTCAGTCCACCAGTCAAAAACCTTTCCGACAACAGCTTTTAGGGTGTCATAAGGTTTGTTTGCATACATGAATGGTATTGTCATTGTTGCCATCTGGGCGCCTTCCAGAATCGGCGCTTTTGCGCCGAAGAGGATACTCACACCTTGATCAGCGCCTACCCTTAATGCCTCGGGCATGGCGTCAATACAATGCATGCAGCGGTTACATTCAGCATTGTTAATGCTGATTTTCTTGCCGTCCCATTGCATACACTGGGTGGGACAAAGGTTGATTACTTCTTTCTGGATGTCGAATTTACCCCAGTCTCTTCCGGCAAATCCGCCGCCATCAGCAGGAATTTCCCCCGCCGCGTAAGCCTTTACGGCATCTGCATTAATGCGGATATCGTCTTTCCATGTGCCGATATAAGCCATATCCGACCGGGCAATTGACGCCACGCATCCATTCGGACAACCATCGAATTTAAACTTGAATTTATAAGGGAATGCCGGCCTGTGCAGTTCATCCTGGTACTGCATGGTCATTTCATAACACATGTCCATCGTGTCATAACAGGCAAACTCACAGCGTGCCTTACCGATACAATCGGAAGGCGTGCGGAGGTTTCCGCCTGAACCGCCTAAGTCAACGCCGAGATCATGGGTGAGATCAAAGAATATCGGCTCTAACTGGTCTGAGAATGAACCCAGAATAACAAGGTCGCCGGTAGAACCATGCATGTTGGTCAATCCGCTTCCACGGTATTCGGCTATATCGCAGAATCCCCTAAGCCAGTCAGTTGTATAGAATTTCGCGCTAGGTTGATTGACACGAATGGTATGGAAATGCGCGATATTAGGGAATTTCGCCTGCTGGTCGTTATACCGGCCGACAATACCGCCGCCGTAGCCGAGAACTCCGACGATACCGCCGTGTTTCCAGTGGGTCTCACCTTCTTTATATGAAAGCTCTACGATTCCTAACAAATCATCGCAAATCTCTGCAGGTATCATGAGATTGTCCTGTCCCAATTTATGCCTGTGCAACGCTTCTCTTTTTATGTCGCTCACAAAGCTTGGCCAGGGACCCTTCTCTAATTCATCCAACATTTTACTGTCATGCTTAGGCTTGAAATTCTTCAGCTCTTCTTCTGTATAGTTTTTTAACTGCTCATCGGTAAAAATCCGGACATCATTGTACGTTCTGTGACCTTCTACTTCCTTATCCCATAAATGTTCTTGTCCTGGGATTCCCATTGCTTACCTCCTTCTGCTGTGTTATTAGATAGAATACAGGCAACCAGAATCAAAAAGTATCGCTGCTTGTCACCCCCTTCCTTCTTATAAATATTTCTACTACCGTTTAAACAGAATTAAACAGAAATATGCCTGCTGCTTTTTTTAAGCTTTCTTTAGAAAAGTGTTTAATGATACTCAACTCGTTTTCTTTTGTCAAGTATAGAATATTTATAGGCAAATTAATGGAATTGATTGAATAAGCGCAAAAATACCCGCCTTTTTTAAGCAGGCGATAATGTTCATTTGCAATAGAGGGCTTTCAGAGTATTCCTGCTTTTATCTTAAGAAGTTTTTTTTAATATCAATAGGTTACAATTAATTTTGACAAAGCTTCTTCGACCCAGCCGCACAATGGCTTCACAAGAAAATCACCCATTACGTAAATCCGGACAGGTTCGGTACGGGAAGATATTTTTTTAAGGTAAGGTATTGCAGGGTAAAAACCTGCCTCTCCCATTGCCCGGGATGCCAGGCCGAGGGTTTCGGCATCGTCAATCTGAAAAGCTGCCAAAATCCGCTCCTGGAAAAAATCTATAGAGCCGGCAATGAGCCTTCCCAAACGGCCGATTCCCCACAAGCAGCCATTTATGAGAGGCGGCTCATCAATTGTATGAGCTATCATCATGCCGCCATATGGGTCTATTATTTCGGGAATATTTACAATAATTTCCGCTACGGTCTGGGGAGCGCTCCATCCGATCCCTCCTGATTCATCGGTCATTGACCAAAACAGAGTCCTGATATGATTTCTTACCTTTTCTTCACTGCCGGACTTCCACCATCGCTCCATTCGCTTTGCCGTTGCCTCTATTGCCGTCCAGCGGAGTCTCTCATCAAGGGAATAAAGACGATAGCGTACCTCTTGCCAGGCGCGCCTGTCTTTTTCACACAAAACAACGAGAGTTTCAAAATCCCTTTTTATGAGAAGGTCATCAACCTGCCGTTTTACTAATTCATCCATTGTACAATCCGGTTAATCTTTAAGTTACCCAAACAATGCGTTATATTTGCACTCTATTTTAACCAAATTCCTGCCGTAATCAAGATTTATCTGCAAGCGTTCCGAACGGCCTTCAGGAGTTGTGTTATTTCTCGTTCATTTTGTGCTATACTTTTTGAATCCGTAATTGCCTAAAATACTAATGCGTTATATAAGAATATTATTCATAATTACCGCTTTACTTATACTGCCGGGAACTCTTTTAGCCCAGGTCCAGCCGCTTATCAACTCGATAGAGATACAAGGGCTCAAGAGAATAGAAGAATCCTCGGTTAAAACTAAAATCACTCAAAAGGCCGGGGAACCGCTCTCGCAGGACAAAACAAATGAAGATATCAAAAGCATTTTCAAAATGGGATATTTTGATGATGTAAAGGCGGAGATTGAATCTTTCGAGGGCGGCATAAAACTCATCTATTTCGTGAAGGAGAAACCCACCATCGTCAAAATTGAATTCCAGGGCAATAAAGAATTTGATGATGCAAAACTGAAGGAAAAAATAACCGTTACAACAGGCGCTATTGCCGACTCGGTCCTCGTTCAGGACAATGCAAATAAACTCAGGGCCTTTTATGAAGAAGAAGGATACTGGCTGTCACATATTGTTCCGGTTGTCAAAACATTGGGACCGAATGAGGCGGGTCTTACCTATCAGATAGAAGAAGGCCCTAAGGTAAAGATCAAAAAGATCGCTATTGACGGGAACAAGGCATTGAAAGAAAGCAAGGTAAAGGGTGTTATGGAGACAAAGAAATGGTGGCTTTTCTCCTTTATCAGCTCGTCTGGATATTTTCAAAAAGAACGCATGGACATGGATATTGAGAGAATCCGGGACCTGTACCTGAATAATGGTTACATAAAAGTAGCAATCGGCGAACCGAAAATCGAGCTTACGGATGGCGGGAGAAAAATGCTTATCTCCATCCCGGTTTCGGAAGGCGACCAGTATGAAATATCTTCCATTCAAATATCCGGCAATAAGGCATACTCTGATGACGCCGTCAGAAAGCGGATCACTATGGCTGCAGGCAAGCCTTTCAGTAAAGAAACTCTGAAAAAAGACATGATATCCATATCGGAACTCTATTCGGAAAACGGATATGCCCTTATAACCGTTACTCCCGATCTTTTCCCGGATGACAATACTAAACTGGTTAAACTTGTAATGAAAATCGATGAAGGGGAAAAATACAAAGTAGGCAGGATAGAGATTATCGGCAACACGAAAACCAGGGATAAGGTTATCAGGAGAGAGGTCCGGTTTGATGAGGGTGAAACCTTTAACAGCGCACTTATAAAAAGAAGCTATGAAAGGATCAATAACCTCAACTTTTTTGAGACTGTTGATCTGGCGCCGAAGCCTCAGCCGGAGGAAAAGGTAGTAGACATCGATATTAAAGTAAAAGAGAAACCGACGGGATTTTTCAGTGTCGGCGGCGGATACAGCTCGGTTGAAAAATTTATTGCCATGGTTGAGCTGTCACAGGGCAACCTGTTCGGGAGAGGGCAGTATATAAAACTGCGCGCGGAGCTTGGCGGCATGACAAAATATTATGACATTTCCTTCAGAGACCCTTGGTTTTTAGACAAACCCATATCGTTTTCAACGAATATTTACAGGACGACAAAAACGTATATTGATTACGACAAAAGGGCGACAGGCTTCGGATTCAGCTTTGGCAAAAGGTTCTCTGAATACTGGTCCGGCGATATCGGCTACAATTTTGAGAATGCTAATATCACCAATATTTCCGACACCGCCTCGGATATTATCAAGGATCAGGAAGGCACAAAAACCACAAGCAGCATTACCCCTTCACTGGCAAGAGATTCAAGAGACAATTACCTTGACCCTTCAAAAGGTTCGAGAAATTCCGTCTATATAACCTATGCCGGACTGGGAGGGACGAATAATTTCGCAAAAGGCGAACTTAATTCCGCCTGGTATCTGCCGATCGGCAGCACAACGGTTATGTTAAGAGGCAGACTTGGCAGTGCCTCCGGACTGGGAGGCAAAGAACTGCCTTTGTATGAGAGATTTTATGTCGGCGGTATTTATACGGTAAGAGGTCTTGGATATGGGGAAGGTGGGCCAAAGCAACCGATAACCTGCGCAAAAGGAACGATGGTAAACGGACAATGTGTGGCTGATCCTCCCGTAGATGGAACGTGCGAAGAAGGGACAACGCTTAAGGATGGAAAGTGTATAGGGAAACAAAAAGGTGGAGATTACATTGGAGGAGAGAATGAACTCATATTCAATCTGGAATATATCTTTCCCGTCGTCAGTGATATAAGGCTAAAGGGCGTGGCGTTTGTTGATGCGGGGAGTTCTTTTGATTCATTTAATGATATAAAGTTGAGGTATACCGCAGGATTAGGCGTAAGATGGATTTCACCTATGGGGCCTATAAGGCTTGAATGGGGTTATAATCTTGACAAGAAGCCGGGAGAAAAAGCCGGCAGGTTTGAATTCGCCTTTGGCACATTTTTTTAATCTATAAAATTTCAGGAGGGCACATGAGAAATAGTATTGCAGGAAGGTATTTTGTTCTTTTTTCAGCGCTTGTCGTCTTTTGTTTTTTTTCAGGCATTGCTTCTGCCGCCGATTCCATAAAAATAGGCTATGTTGATATGCAGAAGCTGATAGACCAATCCGATGAAGCCAAAAAAGTAAGAAGCACGCTCGAATCTCTGAAAGCGTCAAAGGAAAAAGACCTGGGGAAAATGATTACAACAGCCAAGAAACTGGAAGAAGACTTGAAAAAACAGATCAACATTCTCTCCGACGATGCCAAAAAAACAAAGGTAGATGAACTTGAAAAAATGGACAGGGATATCAGGAGATTTGTCTCCGATTCCGAGGCCGAATTGGCTAAAAAGCAAAGGGAAATGGAAAATTCAATCTTGACCGAACTGGTGGGCATAATCCAGAAATTGGGACAGGAAGGGGACTATACCCTTATTCTGCCTTCAACGGTAATCCTCTATTCAAGCAAAGGAATCGATATTACTGACACCGTGATGAAAAAATATAACGAGACAAAGGCAAAATAACCGGCACGGCAATAAACAAGCCCATATAGCAATAATATCCATTAGAGGGAACATATGTATTTGCCTTACAAAACGCCTCGCAGATTTATTCATGCACTGTTATTAGCGCCGGTCTTGGCTATTAGCATCGCGTCCTTCTCATGCTCCACCCGTTCCGTAAAGGTTGATAATCCTGTAAAGATTGAAGATACTGCCGTGGTTGAGACCGCTCCGGAGACAAGGGGCGCCGCAAAGGTTGAAGATGCCGCCAAGACCATGCCTGATCGGGCAATTAAAGATACCGCAAAAAAAGTTGATATTTCCGTAAAGATGGGGGTCATAGATTTGCAAAAAGTTGCCGAAGAATCTCTTGCCGGAAAGAAGTCTACGGTTGAATATAATATTTTGGCAAAAGCAAAGCAGGCCTCGATTGAGGAAAAAAATAAAGCTATAGAAAAACTCAGAAGCGAACTTGAACAACAAAAACAGGATATTTCGGAAAAAGCGCTGAAACAAAAACTGGAAGAACTTGAAAAGCTGGAGACCGAACTGTCCCGCTTTGGTCAGGATGCGGAAGCCGAACTTGGCAGGAAATATGAGGAACTTTACAGTAACATGCTTCGGGAGGTCCTTGAGTTGACCGGGAAGATTGGCGCGGCAGAGAACTATACGGTAATTATCGATAAAGGCGTCATACTGTATTGCGATAAAAATTTAGATATAACAGACCCTTTTACAAAAGAATATGACGAATTAAAAGAAGCTGACAAACTCAAGCCCGGGACTCAACCGGAGAAATAAAAAAGTCCGTAGTTACTTCGCCTGAAAAGGACCTCGTCAAAATATGAAACTAAAAGAAATCGCAGATATTGTGGATGGAGAGATTATCGGCGATAAGGACATCGATATCACCGGTGTATCCGGCATTCCTGAGGCGGAAAAAGGCGATATAACCTTTCTGTCATCCAAGAAACACCTGAAGGCCCTTCCTCAATGCAGGGCTTCATGTTTGATTATTAAAGAGCCGGTTCCGGACATAAACATGACGCAGCTTAAAGTGCCCAACCCCTATCTTGCCTTTGCAAAACTGCTCGGATTTTTCTATGTAAAACCTCGGGAACCTATAGGCATAAGCAAGGATGCGATCGTATCCGACAAGGCAATGCTTTCTGAAAACGTCTCTGTTTTCCCTTACTCATATATCTCTGATAACGTCTCGATTGGCAAAGGGACCGTTATACATCCTTATGTTTATATTGGAGAAAAAACCTCAATAGGTGAAAACTGCATTATCTATCCGAATGTCACATTGATAGAGGGAATTAAAGTTGGCGACCGGGTCATTATACATTCCGGGTCCGTAATCGGCTCGGACGGCTTCGGCTATGTCTTTGACGGAGGCATTTACCACAAGATCCCCCAGGTAGGGGGCGTCAGCATTGAGGACGATGTTGAGATAGGTTCAAATGTGTCAATCGACAGGGCAACAACAGGCAATACCGTTATCGGCAAAGGGTCAAAGATAGACAACCTCAGCCAGATAGCGCATAATGTCAGGATCGGGGAAAACTCGATTATTATTGCACAGGTCGGTATAGCAGGCAGTTCTGAAATAGGCGATTATGTGACTCTTGCCGGCCAAGTCGGTGTTGCGGACCATACGAAGATAGATTCCGAAACAATGATAGGCGCTCAATCCGGCGTTATGGGACATATTACAAAGGGAATGTATTCCGGATCACCCGCACTGCCTCACAGGGAGTGGCTGAAGGCACAGGCCGTATTTGCGAGACTGCCGCAAATGCAGAAGAAAATCAGAGAACTTGAAGAAAAGATCAGAGAGCTTGAAAGGAGGGGCGCATGATGATGGACATAAAGGAAATACAGCAGCTTCTGCCTCATCGATATCCGTTTCTTTTAGTCGACAGGATCATTGAAATAATCCCCGGAGCAAAGGCCGTAGGTATAAAAAACATTACTATAAACGAAGAGTTTTTTCAGGGACACTTCCCGGGAAATCCTATAATGCCGGGTGTTTTGATAGTCGAGGCCCTGGCGCAGGTGGCAGGTCTTCTTTCGTTCCGTTCAGGGGCGACAGCCGGGCAGCTCGTATATTTTTTAAGTATAGAGAAGGCAAAATTCAGAAAACCCGTCGTACCCGGAGATCAGTTGAAATTAGAGGTCAACATAGTGCAGCAGAGAAGCAACGTATGGAAATTTTCCGGTTATGCGAAAGTTGAAGACAAGATTGTGGCTGAAGCTGACTTTACCGCAATGGTTATAGATAAGGAGATATAGGGATATGGCAAAAGAAATTCACCCCACGGCTATTGTGGATTCTCATGCAGAGATAGAAGATGACATTGTTATCGGCCCGTTCTGCATTATTGGAGAAGGTGTCCACATTAAAAAGGGCTCAAAACTTATTTCTAATGTAATAATCGAAGGCAATACGGAGATAGGTGAAAACTGCACGGTTTTTCCTTTTACGAGCATCGGCCTGCCGCCACAGGACCTCAAATATAAAGGCGAAAAGACAAATGTAAAGATAGGCAATAACAATACAATACGTGAATACATCACAATTCACAGGGCGTCGGTTTCAGGCGACGGGACTACTGCGATCGGGGACAATAATTTCCTTATGGCTTATGTCCATATTGCCCACGACTGCAAAGTCGGAAACCATATTATCATGGCAAATGTAGCAACTCTTGCCGGTCATGTTACGGTAGAGGATCATACGGTCATAGGGGGACTTGCAGCAGTACACCAGTTCGCAAGAATCGGGGCCTACACCATGATCGGGGGATTCAGCGGCGTAACACAAGACATTCCCCCTTATACAATAGCCTCGGGCCCGAGGGCAAAACTCTTCGGCCTGAACACGATCGGACTTAAACGGCACGGTTTTTCCGACCAGACAATCAGCGAACTCAAAAAAGCTTACAAGATCCTCTTCAGAGAAAAACATACCCTCAAGGAAGCGATCAAAAAAGTCCAGGAAGAACTCCCTTATTCTGATGAAATCAAGTATCTCATCGAGTTCATTCAGAAGAATAAAAGGGGAATCTGCAGAAAACAGGAAGAGTAATCCGAAACATAAAACTATCACCGGATATATTTTGGTAAAAATTCAACATAGCGATAAAAAACTCGGATTAATTGCAGGCATGGGTGAACTGCCGATAGCTGTTGCCTGTGAGGCAAGGTCACAGGGGTATACCATTTGTGCAATAGCTCTCGAACCGCTGGCAGATAAGTCTTTGTCTTCCCATGTTGATGAGATAAAGTGGGTGAATGTCGGCAAGTTGGGAACCCTCATCAATTCACTGAAAAAGTCCGGGATTAAAGAAGTAGTCATGGCCGGTAAAGTATCCAAGACACTCCTCTATAAAAGCAAGATTACGCCCGACCTAAGGGCGGTAAAACTTCTCTTCACCCTGAAAGACAGAAGGGATGATTCCATACTCCTGGCAATTGCAAAAGAACTCGCTGATGAAGGCATTGAGCTTCTCGATATAACCTTATTCAGCACGGGATTGCTTATGCCCGAAGGTGTTTTAACCAAAAACAAACCCTCAAATGACGAACGGAAAGATATCGAATTCGGCTGGAAGATGGCTAAAGAAATAGGGAGACTGGACATCGGGCAGACGGTTGTAGTGAAGAACCGGGCTGTAATGGCGGTCGAAGCCATTGAAGGCACTGATGAAGCCATTAAACGGGGCGGCAAGCTTGCAGGCGAAGGCGCCGTTGTCGTAAAAGTCAGCAAACCGAATCAGGACATGAGATTCGATGTCCCCGCCGTAGGATTACAAACCTTATCCGCTATGCAGGAAGTCAAAGCAAGGGTATTGTGTGTTGAAGCAAAAAAGAGTCTGATTCTCAACAAAGACAAACTCCTCGAAGTAGCCAAAATAGCCGGCATTTCAATTGTAGGTTATTCAGGTTAACCCAAAAACTGCAGATATCCAAAATAAATTTATTTTACACATCTGTAGTTTCTATGACAGTTTAATTGCATTTTTAAGGCTAACTACTTTTTCCACGATTATCGAAAATTATCATTGCTTGTGAAAAGCATTGATAATTGCAAAGAATAACTGAAAACAGTGCTTAGAATGCTCTGATAAGCCCAGGCATCTCTATATCAATCCAATCCGTTCTTGAAATAAAATTTAAAAAGAGTAAACTAAAATCAAGAAAAGAAATTGCGAGACCCGGAGCGGGATTTAACCTGAGGATCAACGATGTAAAGGGAGCGGGAGCGAGATGCGGTGTGCAAGCCTCCGGCAGCGAGGAGGAAGCCTAAAACATCCGCCGAAGCGCCCACTTAGACAAAAGAGCTCAAGGTTTCCCGGAACCGGGGTCGCAAGAAATATTCTGGAGCCATATAAGGGTTTTTGGTCATCCTGAAGACGTAAACGGCAGAAGTTGAATAGCCTGCGTAAGAGGTTGTCCAATCAAGCAGACCCTTAAAATGGCTCTATTTATTTTATAGTTCAAGGATTTTCAGGAAGTCTTCTTTTTTAACGTAGTTTGACTGGTGGATCAGAACGCCGTCCGCATAGTATCTGATATATGGTATAAGGTCATTCTTCCAGGATTTTTCCTTCAGTTGCAGAAAATCGTTGTAATAATCAACTGTGTTGTATATCAGTTCATAGATATCCAGTCCTTTTATGTCCTCCATCGAGTCCATCCACCTCTTCATGCCCATCCATTCGCTGCACCAATCCTGTGTCATTACTACGGCAACCTTATTGTTGGAAGCTGTCACATCCGCGCTGAATTCAACGTTTTGTATGGCTCTCAATGCCTGTTCTTTCGATAGTATTTTTTTCTTCATGACCGCTAATCTCCTTGGATCCTTCAAGAATCTTTTAAGGCTTCTTGTTTATATATTTCTATATTTATACCGGTCAGGTCAATGCCTAATAGAGCCGGCAGAAATGCAACGGCTATGCGTATTCCCGGGATAGCCTATTGATGTTTTCAGGTTTTTGTTGTTTTATATATTCTAAAGCCATGAGCGATTTTGGTGAATCAGAATATAATAAATTTAGCAGAGGAGGCAATAATGGATGCTATTGAATGTATTAAAACAAGGATGAGCATTAGGAAATTCAAACCCGACACTGTTCCGGTCGAAACTCTTTTAAAAGTCATTGATACGGCAAAATGGAGCCCTTCGTACAAGAACAGCCAGCCATGGGAAGTTACTATTGTTTCAGGCAATAAAAAAGAAGAGCTGTCAAAGCTGCTTGTAGAACTTCTGGAACAAGGCGAAAAACCCTGTCCGGATATTCCTGAGCCTAAGTCGTGGACTCCCGTCATAGAGGCGAGGATTGCAACTCTCATTAAAAATAGGAGCGAGCTGACCGGAAAAGACCTGAATGCTCCGGAAGTCAGGAAAAAATCCAAGATTGCCAACTTCCGTTTCTATGGAGCGCCGCACGGTATGTTTATCTTTCAGGATTCATCATTACCCCTATGGTCTTTGTTTGATATGGGGTTATTCGCTCAGAGCCTTATGCTTTCCGCACATGCCTACGGTCTCGGGACTGTTCCGCAGGCGTTTCTGACCGACTTCGCACTGCATGTAAAAAAATTTCTGGGAATTCCGGAATCAAAGAGGATAGTACTCGGCATTTCCATCGGGTACCCGGACATGGAATCTCCCGTGAACGGCTCCAGAACGGACAGGGTTGAGACAGGTGAAATTGTGAGATTAGTCGATTAGAAGAAAGGATAAAAAAAGCCGTACAAAAATTGGTATTATAATATGCATAGACATTTTAGTTAAAATTCCATTTAAGACAGGATGATACTATGAAGATATTGCTCCCTACTGACGGCTCGGAATATTCTGAAACGGCGGCACAATTTCTCACAAGACTTAATTTATCCCGGAACGATGAAATTACCATTCTTCACGTCATAAGCGACGACCCTTTTCAGGACAAAGAAGATTACTATTATGCAAGGATCAAAGAGATCAAACGGTCAATCGCGTCTAATATACTCGACTCTGCCCTGAATATCCTGAAATCCGTTCCCGCTAAAATAAAGACGGTATTGATGGACGGTTATCCCGATAAATGCATACTTGAGGCTGCAGTTGATTCGAACGCCGATATAATAGTTATGGGACCCAAAAGACTAAAGGGCATTAAATCACGCATTGTCGGCAGTGTCACAAAATCCGTGTCTATCAGTTCTTCCAAACCGGCGCTTATTATTAAACCTCCTCAGGAAGAGCCGGCGGATAAAATGAAAATACTCTTTGCAACAGACGGCTCTGATTATGCAGAGAAAGCAGGAGAAACCTTGTCCCTGATCCCGTTTCATGATAATACGGAAATAACGATCATCCATGTAATCACTCCGGCTTTTTATGACATCCCTGATAGATTTATGGAAAAAATAGAAGTAAGTGTCAGGGAAGATTTGAAAAAATACCGTTCTATGGAATTGCAGGAATCTCAAAAGATTCTTGCACGGACCGCCGAATATTTAAGCAATAAATTCTCAAATATAGAAAGACTGACAACGATGGGCGACCCTTCAGAAGAAATTCTGAATGCCGCAAATGAAATAAAAGCGGACATTATTGTTGTCGGCAGCAAAGGCATGAAGGGGTTCAGAGGTGTTGTTGAGAGTTTATCCAGATATATCCTCAGTGTTGCAGATTGCTCCGTCCTTATTGGAAAGACTGAAGGGTTTTCATAACCCGTCAGCCTTTCCGGTCCCCGCGAATTCAGTCCAGACATATGCCAATCTTTCAAAGATAAATAGTAAAGTCATGGTTTGTCATCCTCCGGCTTGACCGGGGGATCTATAACCCGTTGAAAAGACTGGATTCCCCGATCGAGTCGGAGAATGACGGACTGCTTGAATCGCAGTTTATACACAGACTCTAACTAACCTATAAGAAAATTGTTGAAATTTTTCTGCAATATAGATATATTAAATCATGTATATAATTTAAATACTATGCAAACTATACCCATGAAGTAAATTAGAAAGGAGAGACATGATCACATCACTCGAAGAATTAAAAAAAGACAGAAAACTTGTAAACGAAATTGACTGGGATATGACGCCGGATATGGCTGTGCGCATGTATCTGGAGTGGGGTAATATCTGGGCCCGCGGAGACCGAAGGCACGTAGTCAGATCTAAAAAAGATTTTTCGGTCTATTTTACCGTATTCTGCTGGGATCGGCCTTTTTGTATTTATCTTTACAAGAGAAATTCTGAAGACGCCGAAGAGCTTGCAAAAATCGAATTGCCTGAAAGATTTGAAAATAAGATATGCAAGTTTAAGGGCGTGTATGCGGTTGAAGATGAACTCAGAGAATGGCTTAGACAAGAATTAAACGCTGCCTAAACCCGTCGACTATGGAAACAAAAAAAGTGGGGCTTGCTTACTCTCGTATCTTGGCAGATTGTACATCTTGAGACATACAGCTTAAGACTCTTACGTCTGCAACCTTACGTCCTGCGACCTTACAACCTTCATGCCAATTTTGAGAGAAGCAAGTCCACCACTTTTGGTAAGCCCGCTCTTCTTGATTTATTTATAACCTAATTTAGAGAGGTTGTCAAGCTTTTTTTGAAACCGCGGGTTCGAACTTTTTTCCTGAATATTAATAAGGGGAGATTTGTGCTATAATTTCCTTAAAAAGTGAGGGGTTGTGTCCTATGTTCATAAGAATATTTTCGATAATATCAAGAATTTTCATTGCTCTTCTGCCGGGTACCGTCATGGCGGAAGGGAAGGGGGTAACTTCAATGGTTAAGGATATACACTGGCTTGGGCATGACACTTTTAAGATAGTCGGGGAAAAGGTAATCTACACCGATCCGTTCAAGCTCAAGAAAAAGGATACCGCAGATATTATCCTGATCACCCATGAACATTTTGACCACTGCTCTCCTGAGGATGTCAGAATGCTTCAGGGGCCGAATACCGTGATTGTGGCGCCACAGGACTGCGTAAAGAAGCTTTCCGGAAAGGTGAGAACGGTACGTCCCGGAGATAAAATCAGTGTTGAGGGAGTTGAAATCGAGGCCGTGCCTTCCTATAACACCAACAAACAGTTTCATCCAAAGACAAACGGCTGGGTTGGTTACATATTTACGGTGAAGGGGAAGAGGATTTATATTGCCGGAGATACCGATCATATCCCTGAAATGAAGACCTTCAAGGCTGATATCGCCCTCCTCCCGGTATCCGGCACTTATGTGATGACCGCCGAAGAAGCTATTCAGGCAGCGCTTGATATCAAGCCCAAAATTGCAATACCCATGCATTATGATTCGATTGTCGGCACAAAAGACGACGCCAAAAGGTTCGCAGACGGGTTAAAGGGAAAAATAGAAGTCGTCATACTGAAACAGGAATAGCCCTTGCTTTATGCAATTAATGTATAGCCTTGAAAATAGCTGAAATAAAATCCAGGCTGAGGGGCGACGTCGGCAGGGAGATTTTCTTTTACGATACCGTCGGTTCCACCAATGCCGTAGCCTCTGAAATTGCCGCGAAGACTGTCGAAGGCGCCGTTGTTCTTGCCGATACCCAAAGTAAAGGCAAGGGCAGGCTCGGAAGGGTTTGGGTATCGCCACCCGGTGTAAACATCTATATGAGCATTATCCTGAGGCCGGATATCAGGCCAAGGTATGCAACTCTCATCACCATCATGTCTTCAGTTGCCTGTGCAACCGCCCTTAGAAAAGTAACCGGACTTAATGTTACGATAAAGTGGCCGAATGACCTGATTATTCAAAAGAAAAAGCTTTGTGGTATTCTTACAGAGCTTAAAACGGAACGGAATAAAATAATCTTTGCAGTTGCAGGCATCGGAATAAATGTGAATGCGGATATAGACGAATTTTCTGAGGATGTGAAATCTATAGCGACGTCACTTAAAAATGAGACGGGTATTGTTTATTCAAGGACGGAAATAGTGGCGGAAACCCTGAATGAGATAGACCGGTGGTATAAGACCCTGAAGGTAATGGATAGGGACACGCTCCTTTCTGAATGGAAACGGTTGTCTTCCACCCTTGGCAGGGAGGTTATGGTAGTTACCGGTCAGGGAACCCTTACAGGTTTGGCCCTGGACTTAGACAGCGAAGGGATGCTTATGATAAAGCTTACTTCAGGAGAGGTTAAAAGAATCAGTTCGGGAGATGTGACGATAGTAAGATAGATGGTTATTGCCGTTGATATAGGGAATTCTTCAATACATATCGGTTTATTTACCGGATCAGACCTGTTTGTAAAGACCTTTGACACATGGCCTCTTCTTTCCTTCCGGGAGTATTCATCAATTGTTAATGGGTTTATAAAAGAAAAAAATATAGACAAAATAGCGGAAGGGATTATAATATCATCTGTTGTTCCCGGCCATACGGGTGTTATCAAAGACGCCCTGACGGGTCCGGTGTCCGGAGAGCCTCTATTGGTAAGTTATAAAGTTATAACCGGAATTGTCTTTGCTATACCGGAGCCGGGAGAGTTGGGGGCCGACAGGATTGCAAATGCAGTTGCGGCATATGAACGGTATAAACGCCCGGTGGCGGTTGTTGATTTTGGCACAGCCACTACCATCAGCGTTGTGGGCAAGGATGCAAACTATATCGGGGGTACAATAATGCCGGGCATACGATTAATGAACGAATCCCTTGAGAAAGGCACATCTAAACTGCAAGCGGTTCCTTTGTTCCCGCCTGAAGCGGCGCTCGGCGCTGACACTTCAGGCTGTATCCGATCCGGTATCTTCTATGGCACAGCCGGAGCGGTTGACGGGATTCTCAATGAGATAGAATATGAAACCGGGCTTGAGCTGAAGGTTGCCGTTACAGGCGGATACGGGAAACTCCTCACCGGATTTTTAAAGAGGCAAAACGATTTTTACCCGCACCTTACGCTTGAGGGGCTGAGGATAATATATAAGAGGAACAGGGATGCATGAACTGAGGAAAGACATACTTCTTGGAAGATGGGTTGCCGTTATGTCGGATTCCCGAACGCCGGCGGAATATACCAAGCCGCCGGACGATGACAAGGCGGAAACAAGCTGCTTTTTTTGCCGGGGCAGGGAACATGAGACCCCGCCCGAAATAACCTCTATACGGAAGTCCGACGCTGACTGGTGGGTCAGGGCCTTGCCGAGTTTTAAGCCCATTTTTCAGATAGAAGGAGACCTTGGGAGAAGAGGGATCGGGATATATGATAAAATGAACGCCATAGGGGCAAATGAAATCCTCGTCGAGTCCCCGGAGCACAACCTTAGGCCGGAAGATATGGGGCTGGAACAGATGATAAGGGTCATAACCCTGTACAGAACACGGCTTGCCGATCTTGAAAAGGATTCGAGACTCAGATATATTCTTATATATAAAGACTCCGGTAAATGCGCCGGACAAATATTTTCTCATCCGGTATCTTTTTTAATGGCTACCCCGGTGATACCTAAGGTTGTAAAGGATGAACTGGATAATTCGAAACAGTATTTTTCCTATAAAGAACGGTGTATATTCTGCGACATCATTAGGGAGGAACTTAGGACCGGTGAAAGGATCATCTTTGAGACGAAACACTTTCTTGCCTTTTGTCCGTATGCCGCGCAATTTCCTTTCGAGTCATGGATACTCCCGAGGCGCCACAGTTGCGCTTTTCAGGAGATTACCGATGAAGAGATCGAAGATATGGGACTGGTCCTTATGACAATATTGAAAAAGCTGAGGCAGGTTTTCCATGACCCGCCTTTCAACTACTTCCTTCACACAGCCCCGAATATGGTGCCTAGGAGAAACCACTGGCATACGCTCGGAGAGGACTATCACTGGCATATTGAGATACTTCCAAGGATTATAAGGACAAGCGGGTTTGAATGGGGTTCAGGATTATATATCCTTCCCACATCGCCTGAAAACGCAGCAAAATATTTAAGGGAGGTTTGATAATGGAAATTAAAAGTATTCTTTTCCCGACAGACTTTTCAGAGGGCTCGGCAGAGGCGTTGAAGTATGCAGTTGAATTTGCGAACCGTTATGGAGCCAGGCTCTACGTTCTTCATGTTATTTACGATATTGCAAAGGCTTCCGGCTGGTATGTCCCTCATGTATCAATGGATGCAATCTACAAGGACATTCAGGAAGGCGCTAAGAAAGAGCTCGACAACTTCGGCGTTAATGAACTCGGCGGGCTCAAGAATATTGAGCGTATTGTCCAGACAGGTGTTCCCTATCAGGAGATTATGAGCTGTGCCGTTAAAAATAAGATAGACATGATAATCATAGGAACACATGGAAGAACGGGCATAGACAGAATTCTTTTCGGGAGCACTGCCGCACAGGTTGTTAGGAATGCCCCGTGCCCGGTGCTTACCGTAAGGATTCCGAAATATTAGTCGGACAAGATATTTAATCATAATCTGAAGTTTAGCGCTACTGACGATGAGGTGACCCCCTCACCCTTTCCCTCTCCCATCAGTCCCGAAAGTTTTCGGGATTGATGGGAGGAGTTGGGTAGGATGTTATATCCATGTCCTTTTTAGTTAATCCGAAAAATACAATTAAACTGTTATAGAAACTGCGGATGTGTAAAATAAATTTATTTTTCGATACCATAGTGTACTTATATAGATGTATTACCAAAATATTTTTATGCAATTACCATGAACTACCTTTTTAAATAAATTTATCGAGTTAAATAAATTTATTTTACACATCCGTTGTTTTTGGGTGAATCAATGAGACTGAGCACAAACGTCCTTGTAATCGGCGCGGGACCGGCAGGAGCAACAGCCGCCAAAGTCCTTTCAAAAAACGGCAGAGATGTTGTTCTCCTCGAAAAAAACCTTGCATTTGTCAAACCCTGCGGCGGCGGGATATCCATTAATGCCTTTGACGAATTCGGCATTCCTGAAAATATCATTCAAAAAGAAGTTAAGGTTATCAGGCTTGTTTCACCTGCCGGTGAAAAAGTCGATATCGATTTGAAGGGTAGCAGTCTCGCCATTGTAGGGCGCGGCGAGTTTGACCGGGAATTAAGGCGGCAGGCAGAGGTTTGCGGAGCAAATATAATCGAAGGTGAGTTCGCAGGCGTTTCCCGTAACAAACATTATAAAGTTGAGTCAATATCCGGTATGGACCGATATGAAATCACTGCCGAATATATCATTGCCGCAGACGGTGTAAATTCAAAAATGAGGACGGCCCTTGGCATTAAGCCGGTGCGCGCCTTCTTTACCATGTCCGAAAAAATACAAGGTATGTCTGCGGACTGCTGTGAATTCTGGTTCGGGGCTTCTCATGCGCCGCTGTCATATTCATGGGTATTCCCTTGGACTCAGGGTATATCGGTCGGCACCGGAGGGTACGAACAGGGCAGAATACAGTCCCTTTTCGAGCGGTTCAGGGAGAGAAAAGGGATTCAAACGGAAGGCGAGAAAAGGGTCTACAGGATTCCAGTTTGGACCGGCGACTTGTATAATAAAAGTAAAATACTTTTTGCCGGTGATTCGGCTGGACAGGTACTGCCGCTTACGTATGAAGGTATCTATTACGCCATGAAGGCCGGGGAGTTTGCCGCAAGAGCTATAATAGAAAATAAGGTTGATAACTATAAAAAGATGTGGAGGTCGAAGTTTCAGAAAAGATTCATGCTAATGAATGCGCTGAGAGATTATTTCCTGAAAGATGACGCATCCGCCGAAAGGCTGGTTGCATTGCACGGAAGGCCTGAAATACGGGAGGCGTCGCTGAGACTCTGGACCATGAAAGGCGGCAGCAAATCAAACCTCATGAGTTATATCAGGTTCTTCGGGAAATTAGCACGTTGAGTCTCAAACATTTTTTTGTCTTCTCCTTTCTCCTGCATGCCGTGATTCTTGCATCAGTGCTTTTACTTCCCGTACAAGATCGGAACGGCGGGGAGATACATGAAAGTTTGCTTGCAAGGCTTGTTTCTCCTGCGGAGATTTACACTCAACCGCCAAAGGTATCTTCTTTGCGTGGAAGGCGGCAGCCCCCTCCCGTTTTGCCGCCTTCTCCTGTTGCGCCTTCAATACCGTCTGCAGCGATTCCACCGCCTCCGCAGACGGCTTATACACCGGCGCCTATACCTCAGGTCGCACCAAAACCCGATAGTCCGAAACCTTCCATAAAAGAAAAACTTTTTGACAGGAATGTTATCAACGACCTTGCAAAACGTGACATGGAAAAAAAGGAACAGGCAAAAAAAGACAAAATACCCCTCCTTGATACGAGACAGGAACAGACTTACGGATCTAAGGGAGGACTGCAAAACAGGGATGATAAGAAATCTGAAGCCGACAAGAAACTTTCCTTTGACGGGAAAGAACTGAAATTCATGCTATATGACAGGAAATTAAAAGAGCGAATAGAACACATCTGGATTTATCCGCCTTCCGCCGCTGCCCGGGGTATATCCGGCGACCTCTTAATCCGTTTTACCATAATGAAAAATGGAAAGCTCGGTGCGGTTGATCTGGTCAGGACCTCCGGACATAAAGACCTTGATGACGCCGCCATCAAGGCGCTGAAAGACGCTTCACCTTTCTGGCCTCTGCCTGAATCATGGGGGATGGATTCATATTCTATAGATGGGCATTTTATTTATACTATAATTTACAATATATGAAACCAAGACTATACCTGAAAGTCGGAGATTTAGTCAGGCACATACACTATAATTCCTGGGGTGAAGGCGAGGTTGTTGAGGAGAAACATTCAACCCTGCCCGGAGGGATATGCCTCGTCCGTATATTGTTTGCAGACGGCGTAGAAAGATCTTTTATGAACAACCTTAATAATGAAAGTTGTTGCTATTATGCCGGACTTAGGTTGGTCTAATTTTAAGAAAAAGGTTAAGTTTTCACTGTAACACTTCATTATTAAAGAATTTTCTTGACAAAAATCTCTTCTAATGGTTTAATCTTTTACATGGGCCCTTTTACGTGTCTTATTGAAAGAGAGAAGCCTTCCATCCTGGTTGTTGATGATATCCCATCAAATCTGGAACTGATGGAGGCGGTTTTTCAGAAAGAAGGCTTTAAGGTTTATACCGCACTTGGGGCCTCTGATGCAATCGATAAATTTCGAAATCATCCTGTTGATCTCGCTGTCCTCGATGTTATGATGCCGGGGATCGACGGGTTTGAACTCTGCAGCAGACTCAAGGACATATCCGGAAAACGTTTCTTCCCGGTAATACTTTTAACGGCCCTAACAGATAGAAAGAGCAAACTGAAGGGCTTGGAGTCGGGCGCTGACGACTTTATAAGTAAACCCTTTGACACGATAGAACTCCTTATGAAGATTAAATCACTGCTGAAGGTCAAGTCATTAAATGAGGAACTCGACCACTCTGAAAATATCATTATGACCCTTGCAGTAGCAATGGAGTCAAGAGATCCATATACAAAAGGACATTCCTCAAGGGTGAGCAAGCTCTCCGCCGATTTTGTCCTCTATCTCGGGCTATCCGAGAAGGACAGAGAGGAGATGAAAAAGGCCGGAATATTGCATGACATCGGGAAAATATGCCTGAGTGAATCACTGCTTCGCAAGCCGGGTCCTCTGACAAAAGAAGAGGTGGAGATGATAAAGACACATGTTGTCCTTGGAGAGGAATTATGCAGGCCCCTTGTTTCCATGAAGAAGATTCTACCTGCCATACGCCATCATCACGAACGCTGGGACGGTATGGGATTTCCTGACGGACTTGCCGAGGACGATATCCCTCTCATGGCAAGGATACTTTCTATTGTTGACTCTTTTGATGCAATGGTTTCAGTGCGCCCATACCGTGATCGGAGGTCTGTAAAAGCAACTGTAGAGACCATGAAATCGGAACGGTACGATGGACAATGGGACTCTGAACTGCTCAGCTATTTTATGGACATGATAAGCTCTTTAGTAAACAAGGGCTATAAAGTAGATGCTTAGAATAGCGATTGCCGGCGGCAACATAGGAGCAAGCGCTCTTATTTCGTTGCTCCGGGGAGACGCCAACACCGAACTGGTCGGAATTTTCGAAAAAAAACTTGACTCCCCCGGCGCCATTCTCGCAAAGAAGTGGAACCTTCCGGTGTTTACCGAAGTTCAATCTTTCTGCAATGCCGCACCCGAAATGGTCATCAATGTTACAGGCGACGTCAAACTCAGCAATGAAATCAGAGTGGCATCGGCTTACAAGATTGAAGTAATTGAAGGCACAGGCGCAAGACTCATCTGGGAGATCATCGAAAAACAGAAAAGGGCCAGGATCGAAGCCTTTAAGACAATCGAAGATCAGAAGACCCTTTTCAGCATCATGCAGAAACTCGGAGGAAGTGAAGGACTTGCGGATTTCCTCGGATATATGCTTGATAAAACTCTTGAGATGATCGACGCCCCAGCGGGCAGCATTGTTCTTCACGAGCATGGCGAGATGAAACTGATCGCGCACAAAGGCTTAAGCAAGCGTTTTACGGAAAACAAGACCTGGGCCATTATACCGGGCGGACTTGCAGATGATATTGTCCGGAACAAAAAGACCGTAATTATTCAGGATACACTCAAGGTAGATTATACAAGAAATAACCCTGCCTTAATCAGCGAGAAGATACGCTCCCTCCTTGCCTGTCCGGTATTGCTTGGAAACAAGGTTGCAGGGATACTGTATATCGACGACTATAAGCCGCGTCAATTTTCGGACAGGCAGCAGGCGTCTTTAGCGCTTATAACGGGCATTATCGCTCTGTTCATAGACAGGCTCGCTTTTATGCAAAAGGCTGAAAAGTTCAATCTGATAACCTTTCATATAATGGAAGGTTCGAATGATATTGTGCTCATAACGGACCCTTCCGGAGCAATCAGCGCATTTAATGATAGGGCCGTCGAACTGCTCGGCTATTCAAAGCAGTATCTGAACGGAATGGGTATTCAATCCTTGATGAAAGACGGCAGGTGGGAGTCTGTTCATAATGAACTTTCCGCCAACTCGGTATTGAGAGGGCATAAAGTTACATTGGTCGGGTCCGGCGGCAGGGAAATGGATATGCAGTTGAATGCCGTTTCCCTGAAAAATGCTAAAGAACTGCCATCCGAATTGATTTTCCTGTTCAAGAGCCTGAAAGACGAGATGAATTTAAAGAAGGTCGTTGAAGAGAAATCAAAAGAGATCGAAGACCTGAGAGAGAATTTGGAGAAAAAAGTTATCGAGAGGACCGTGGAGCTTGAGAAGATAAACAGGGAACTGGAATATGCAAATCAGCTCAAAGGCAGATTCATCGCCAATATGAGTCATGAGCTCAGGACCCCGCTCAACTCTATCCTCGGATTTTCCGATGTGCTTCTGGACATGACGTTCGGTAGCCTCACCGAACACCAGGAAAGATATATTAAAAATATCCATACGTCAGGCAAGCACCTCCTTGAACTCATCAATAATGTGCTTGATATTGCAAAAATAGAGGCCGGCAAGTATGAGATGGTCTATGAAACATTCACTATTGATGATGTAATAGGCGAAGTGATCAATATAATGAAATCGCTGGCCGAGAACAAGTTTATCGAGATATTTGTCTCTATCGGCGAAGGTATCAGCTCCTTGACTGCAGACCGTATAAAGCTGAAACAGATACTGTACAACCTTCTTTCCAACGCTATAAAGTTCACGCCTGAAGGCGGCATGATAAGAGTAGATGTTTCGAGAGAAGAAAACCCCTCTCCTGCATTGTCCGGAAACGGGGCCGGTTTCAAATTTATCAGATTCTCTGTTCAGGACACCGGCATCGGCATCGGACCTGAAGACAAAGAAAAAATATTCGACGAATTTGAGCAGGCAACCTCTACGTTTTCCAAGAAATACGGCGGCGTAGGTCTCGGCCTTGCATTGTCAAAAAAGATGGTTGAGCTTCACGGCGGTAGTATTATTGTTGAAAGCAACCTTGGCGAGGGAAGCACCTTTACCTTTACAATCCCCGCCGAATCACCTGTCAGCGAGGCTGCAGTTATAGAAGATACGGAAGCAATAAGCCTCAATTTCCCATGGATGAAGGATGAGGCGCCCCTTATCCTTGTTGTGGAAGACGACCTTTCGACCGCGGAATTGCTTACCCTTCATCTAACCCAGTCAGGATATAAGGTCGCCCATGCCTTTAACGGCGAAGAGGCCATTGAAAAGGCGGTTGCAATGCAGCCTTTTGCTATTACGCTGGACGTACTTCTTCCGAAGAAGGACGGCTGGGAAGTGCTGCAGGCGCTTAAAAGCGATCCTGCAACCGCGAAGATCCCGGTAATCATCCATTCCATAGTTGATAATAAAGATTTGGCCTTTGCACTCGGCGCTACAGACTACCTGCTGAAGCCTTTGGACCGGGAGGCCCTGATATCAAAACTTGAAGAGATAACTATTGCCAAGGGTAAAAGGGTGCTGCCCATTTCTATCCTGATCATAGAATCCGAGGACGAGGTGACCAATTCTTTGAGGGGTATCTTTGAACCGCAGGGTTTTCTCATCTATACTGCCGCCACCGGACAAAGGGGGATAGAACTCGCCTCCGCTCTGAGACCTGCCGTCATCCTGCTTGATTTCACTCTGCCTGACATGCTCGGGTATGACGCAATCCAAGAAATTAAAGAAAACCCTTCTACAAAAGATATACCGGTCTTTATCCTGACCGAACGGGATATCTCGGTTGAAGAAAGATTGTCCCTCGTGGGAAAAATCGAGAGAATAGTCCAGAAATTCGCCTTTGATACCAAGGAATTAGTCAGCCACATCAAAGAACTTGAGATACTGTATCCGAAAAGGGCCGGACTGATAGACGAGCTTACAGGGGCCTTCAGTCACAGATATTTCCAGATAAGGCTGGCACAGGAAGTAGAGCGGGCAACGAGGTACAAGCTGCCTCTCAATCTCCTTCTGCTTGATCTGGATGATTTCAGTCAGTATGCAAAAAAGCATGGAGAGTATTACGGAAATATAACGCTGAAAAAGGTCGCCGACCTGATACGAAAAAACATACGCGGCTCTGATATTGTTGTGCGCTACGGCGGTGATTCCTTTGCCATCTTGCTGCCGAACACCATGATCGCAGCCGCTCTCTCAATGAGCAACAGGTTTAATGCCATCATAAAAAACTATCCTTTTATCTATGAGAATTCCCAGCCCAAAGGGCATATAACCGCCAGCATAGGACTTACCTTCCTTGATGGTCAGTCAACCGAAGAATTTATCTTATGCGCTGAAAAAGCCCTGGCCCGCGCCTTTGGCAAAGGCGGCGACAGGGTTGAGGTCTACTCTAAGGAACAACATGAAAAAGAAGAGGTTGAGCAGTATTGATCCCTTTTACGATATATTTGACAGTCCTGTAGGCGTCCTGTATCTGATATTTGCCGGGGGAACCCTTTGCGGGATCGATTTCACAAAACCCGTTGACCTGCCCCGCAAAAGCTCTCACTCCGCTCTCGCGCACAAGGAACTTAAAGCATATTTCAAACACGGCAAAGCGGGTTTTACTCAAGCAATATCTTTTACCAAAGGAACTGAATTCGATCATTCCGTTTGGATGGCCTTAAAAGAAATCCCTTTTGGAGAGACGAGAACCTATAAATGGCTTGCCGAAAAAATCGGCAGGCCGAATGCCTCCAGGGCGGTAGGACAATCTCTCGGCAGAAATCCGATCCTTATTATCCTCCCCTGCCACCGCATTATAGAATCAGACGGCAATATCGGCGGCTTTTCAGCAGGCATTGATATAAAGAGAAGACTCCTTGAAACCGAATATTACATGAAGCAGGCAAAAAATGGTTAGCCTCTTTCATTTCCCATTCCCTTGATGGGACGGGACGGATAGGAGGGTGAAGATATGGACAACATTGTTGTTTTCATAACAACTTCAAATGAAGAAGAGGCCGCAAACATCGCCAGAGCATTGGTAGAGGCCAAACTCGCGGGCTGCGTAAATATAATCAAAGGCATCCGTTCGATCTACAACTGGGAAGGCAAGATAGAAGATGGACCTGAAGTCCTCATGATCGCAAAAACACGGGAACATCTTTTTGAATCACTCTCGAAAAAAGTCAAAGAACTCCACAGCTACACAGTCCCTGAAATTATCGCAATGCCCATTGTTGAAGGCTCTCATGATTACCTGACATGGCTGAAAGATGTTACGGGATAAATCGGAGGTTTCATGAAAGCCGGGTTTTATCAATTCAATCCCGCCTTCGGGAAAAAAGAAGAAAATTTAGGAAAGCTCCTGCTTGCCGTCAGGGATGCAGACATGGATCTCCTTGTCCTGCCCGAGTTTTTTGCAACCGGATACCAGTTCATCTCTCAGGATGAGGTGGCGGAACTTTCAGAGCAGATACCGGATGGAGAAACTATCGAGGTGCTCGCAGACTTATCGCGCCAAAAGAACCTTTATATAGTAGCAGGTCTTCCCGAGAAAGACGGTGAACGGTTTTTCAACAGCGCTATCCTGACAGGGCCTCACGGGTTCATCGGGACGTATCGCAAGACGCATCTTTTTTTTGAAGAAAAACTATATTTCAGCCCCGGTGATTCGGGTTTCAAGGTCTGGGATACGGAGCTCGGGCGTATCGGGGTCATGATCTGTTTCGACTGGTTTTTCCCTGAATCCATGAGGGCGCTTGCCCTGAAGGGAGCGGATATCATTGCACATCCTTCAAATCTGGTACTACCCTGGTGCCCCCGTGCTATGCCCGTCAGGTGTCTTGAAAACAGGGTCTTTGCCATAACCGCAAACCGTACCGGTGTGGAAAGCAGAAAAGACGGGCAGGCTTTACGCTTTATCGGACAGAGTCAGATAACATCACCGACAGGGGATATCCTGATCAGGGCAACGGAGAACGATGAAGAATTATCGGTTGCAGAGCTCGATCCCCTTGCTGCAAGAAATAAATCCCTGAATGCGCTGAATGATCTCTTCAAGGACAGAAGACCGGAAATGTATAATATATAATATTTGAGGCTCTTGTTTATGATCTTTGAGATTCACTTCCCCAGCACTTCTCTTATTTTCTTTAAAAGCTTTGTAGGTGAAGCAGGTTTTTCGATATATGCAAATCCTTTTTCAACAATCTCATGTTTGTGAATGATATCCGCCGGATACCCGCTCATAAATTGATATATCCGTCATGCTGTTTGATGATCCCGTATACCATCGCAAGTCCAAGCCCCGTCCCCTTGCCGACTTCCTTTGTCGTAAAGAAAGGCTCGAATATCTTCTCCCTTGTCTCTTTGTCCATACCGGCACCCGTATCCATAAACGCTATAAGGGCATACTCTCCTTCCTTTCCAAAACCATGCTCTTTTATGAATTCATGGTCAATACCTAATGTTTCTGTCCCGATAGTCAAAAACCCGCCTTCAGGCATTGCGTCCCTTGCATTTGTCGCAAGGTTCAGATGAAGTTAGAATCAAGCCGAAGTCTTTAGAGCGCATTCCATGGCTGTACATCTGTGCAAGGCCGCCTAAGCACGCCCACCCTTAGGCAAAATAGACGTGTGCGCCAAATGGAAGCGCTCCCCATAATTAGCCCCGCAGGCGAATTGCAGAAAACAACCGCGGCGAGATTTTCTGCATCCATTTCTTTTTTACACTGTCTGGATTGCAACATTTTTTACCCTTTGATTGGTTCTTTAGCAGTTTTGTGGTAATATGAACCAAAATGAAAGATGAAATAAAAATCAGGTCAACCGTAAACAGGGAGTTAAGCACAAGCGTTGTTATCAGCGGGAAGAAGTATCTGATACTCACCGAAGACCTTATTCCACAAAAGCAGCTTGTCAATACAAGGGTTTATCTCGACGGTAAGATTATTTCATCAAGAAACTTGGACTGCAAGGACGCATTGAATTCACCAGAGCCCGGCAAAAAAATTATCGAGCTCATACAGGAACAGCATCAGTTAATCGTGAGGATGCTTAAAAAAGAGCAGGAAAAGAGATTCAGGACCCCTTCAAAATATCTCGATGAAGTCAAGCATATGCTTCAGAACAAGGAGAACAAGGACGCACTTAAATTGCTTGTTCAGGCCCTGAAAAAATATCCGGATGATCCGTTTCTCCTTTCCTATTACGGTTGTCTCGAAGCCATTATCCATAAGAATTATGAATTTGGAATAGAAACCTGTTCGCGGGCTATCAATATGCTTGACGATACGACTCCTTTCGGTCAGGAGATTTTTTATCCTACGTTTTATCTGAATTTGGGAAGGGCGCACCTGGCAGCACAAAACAAACAGGATGCGGTTGAGGCATTCCAAAAAGGCCTTTCATATGACAATGAAAATAAAGATATTTTATGGGAGATGAAAAAAATAGGCGCGCGAAGAAAACCCGTCATTCCATACCTCAAGCGAACTAACCCTATTAACAAATATATAGGAATTTTGTTGCACAAACTTAAATATGACTAATCGGAATAAAGTAATCACCAAATGAGGTTATAGGTAAAGTCTCATTTGTGAAGTGTTGTTTTGTTTTAAAAAAAGGATTTTAGAAGAAAATATAAGCCGATAATCCCGCCTGCCGTCAGGAACCCTGCCAGGAAAAAGAGGAGAGACCGTTTGTCGATATCCGCAGATTCTTTTCGGGTCTTTGGTATTGCCGCTTCAGCCTTTTTTTGATGGGAGGATTCCGTCTTTACGTCATCAGCCGGTTGTTCCCGTTTCTGAAGGTCTTCTTTCTCAGGAACCTCGGGGATAGCAGTGCCCGTTTTCAGCGGTTTCGCGTGGATTTCAAGAAGCTCGGATTTTGGAAATTCCTTGTACCGGACCTCAATGTCTTCAGCGGACAATTCCGCCTTTTTCCCGCATTGGGTGCAGGCATTCTTTTCATTTAATTCTTTACCGCAATCCGGACATTTCATGGTTATTAACTGTCTCATTTTAACATAAAACCCTTTTCTCTTCACTATAAGAGCAGACACGATGAATCCCGAAAGCTTTCGGGACTAATGCGACAAAGGACGATTCAGGAACTAAGAACATATTCTATTGTCAGTTCGCAAAGCTTCGCGTAAAATATCTTTAATATGAATATGAAAACCCTCAGAATTATCGGTAAACGTCTGTTGCAACAAATCCCGTTCGTCAAAAACGCAAAAACCTTCATCGGCGTCGGCGCCTCGGGCGATAAGACCTATCATATAGACAAGCTTGCCGAAGACATCATCATAAACGGCCTTGAAGAATCAGGAGAACCGTTGACTATCATCTCCGAAGAGATGGGAACAAAAGAAATAAGAGGAGGGGGCAGGAAGGTTTTGATAGACCCGATAGACGGCAGCAGGAATGCGGTTTCAGGGATTCCCTTTTACTGTACATCCATTGCAGTTGCGGACGGCAATACAATAGGCGATATCGAGATGGCCTATGTTCTGAACCTGATCAATGGCGATGAATTTTGTGCGGAAAAAGGTAAGGGGGCATTCCTGAATAATGAAAGGATCAAAACTCAACAAGACGATATATTTTATCTTGTAGCCTATGAAGCTCAGACGCCGGAAAAGGATATTGCCCGGATAATGCCTTTGTTATCGGAAGCTAATAAGACACGCTGCCTCGGCGCCACAGCCCTTGATCTTTCCTACCTTGCATCAGGCGCCATCAGCGTTTTTGCAAACCCTTCCCTTTCAAGGGCCTTTGATTTTGGAGGAGGCCGGCTGCTTGTAAAAGAGGCCGGGGGAGTTTTTACCGATATAACGGGGGACCCCGTCGATAGCGTTGAAGTCGGCCTGAAAAAAACCGCCTCATTGCTCGTCTCGGGAAATAAAAGACTTCACGAAACGGCATTGAAACTATTAAACAAAACAAGAGGTTAACCGCATTCAGGCAGTAAACCCAAAGCAGGTCAGATCTTGCTCAAAGCCTGCTTCAGGTCTGCGATAAGGTCTTCCACGTCTTCCAGCCCTAATGCAATACGGACGAGGTTGTCCACCATGCCGATCGAATGACGGTAATCCTCGGGATAATCGAAGAACGACATCATTGCCATCTGCGTCACAAGGCTTTCACTGCCGCCGAGGCTTGGCGTGATGAGAAATATCTCCAGCGAATCGATGAACTTGCGGGTTTCCTTGTCGCCGCCCTTGACCAGAAAGGTGATCACGCTTCCCGAGCCGCGCATTTGCTGCATTGCGATCTCGTGGTCGGGGTGCGATTCCAGGCCGGGATACCAGACCTTCTCGATCTTTGGGTGCGCTTCAAGCATACGGGCGACGGCCAGCGCGGTGTTGTTGTGGTGCTCCATACGGATAGCAAAGGTTTTCAGTCCCCGTTCAAGCAGGAAACAGGTAAACGGGCCGGGTATGGCGCCGATCATCCGCTGCATGCGGTTAAGTTTGTTCAGAAGGTCGTGCTTGCCAAGGGCGACGCCTGCCAGCAGGTCGTTATGGCCGCCGAGATATTTGGTGGCGGAGTGGATGACAATATCAACGCCCATCTCTAACGGCTTGATGTTGTATGGCGTGGCCAGCGTGGCATCAATGAAAGTAAGCACGTTATGCCGCTTGGCGACTTTCACTATTGCCGGGATATCCAATACTCGCAGGTATGGATTGGTCGGCGATTCCGTGAAGATGATGTTGGTATTGGGTTGGATTGCTTTGGCTATGGCCTCTGCAGTCGGGTCAACCAGGGAAACTTGTATGCCGAACTCCGCGAGAGTGTTTGTTGCAAAATCCCGGGTCTGGCGGTAGCAGTCGCTTGTGAATATGATGTGGCCATCACGGCGCATATAAGCCAACAAAGTTAAGATTACAGCGCTCATGCCGGTTGAAAACAATATCGCTCTCTCGGCGCCCTCGATCGCTGCCAGCTTGCGTTCACATTCCTGCTGGGTCGGGTTGCCATAGCGGCCGTATTCGTGCTCGCGCACAACACGTCCCTTGCTTTTTGCCTTCATGAAGTCGAACACCTCAGTGGTTGAGTCGAAGTAGTAGTTGGAGGTCTGGACAATCGGCGTAGAGACCGAATAATAGGCTTTGGGAGTTCGGCCCAAACCGTGAATAGCGAGCGTAGCCGGTTTCCAGTTCCGGGCTTTTGCAGATTTTTTAGGCATCGGGGTTCCTCCTCTTATGCAAAGCGTGCTCGAGGGCTTCCTTGACCGCATCTACGCGGGGCGGCAGCTCGATTGGTTTATTTGCAAAACGGCAGGGAAAATCCAGCGCCTCTTCGTGGTAGCGGACCTTGAAGTCTGTGAACTTCAGGGCATGCGCCGTTGAGATGACCACGACGCGCTCGGATTTATCAATCTTGCCGGATTTTAATAATTTGATCAGCGCTGCCAGCGCAACGCCGGTGTGAGGACAGTTCAACATGCCAAAGGTATCGCCAAGCGAAGCTGCGTCAGCCAATTCCTGCTCGGTGGCCTGTTCGACAATGCCGTTAAACTGCTTAAGCGTGCGTACAGCTTTTTCGAAACTGACCGGGTTGCCGATCTGGATGGCGCTGGCCAAGGTCTTTTGGGCCTGGATAGGCTCGAAGGTCTCGAAGTTTGTCAGATACGAGCGGTAGAGAGGATTGGCGCGTTCGGCCTGGGCAACAACAATGCGGGGCAGCTTAGAGATAAGGCCGAGATCGCGCATCATTAGAAGGCCGTTGCCCAGAGCGGAGACATTCCCCAGATTACCGCCGGGAATGACGATCACATCGGGAGTTTCCCAATCAAATTGCTGTACTATCTCTATGCCGACCGTCTTCTGTCCCTCTATGCGCAGCGAGTTCATCGAATTGGCAAGATAGATCGTCTCGTCATTTGTTATTTCCTTCACAATGCTCATACAACCGTCAAAGTCGGTGTCCAGCGACAACACAAGCGCGCCGTTGGCGATCGGCTGAATGAGCTGCGCAACCGATATTTTACCCTTGGGTAGCAGCACAATGGACTGTATGCCGGCAGCGGCGCAGTAAACCGCCAGTGCGGCGGAGGTATCTCCGGTGGACGCACAGGCAACTGCTTTGATCGGCGCGCCTTCGCTGATCATCTGTTTTACCTGAGACACAAGCACCGTCATGCCGAGGTCCTTAAACGAGCCGCTGTGGGAGTTGCCGCAGAGTTTGATCCAGAGGTCCTCTATCCCGAGCATTTTGCCGAACCTCTCGGCCCAGAACAGGTTGGTGCCGCCCTCGTAAAGAGAGACGATATTGTCGTTATCAATCTGCGGCAGAATCCATTCCTTTTTGCCCCACACGCCGGAGCCGTAGGGCCACTCGGTAGATTTGTACCGGTCCTCGAACAGTTTCATCCATGCCTTGGCGTCCAGGCGGGCAAGGGCTTGCAGGTCATGCTGCACCCCCAGAAGCGAGCCGCATGTCTTACAGCGATAGATGATCGAGTTAAGCGGATACTTAGTCTGGCACTGCTCGTTGATGCATTGAAACCATGCTTGATATGACATAATTACAATCCTCGATTATTGGCCGGCGCTTCCGGCATTTATAGGTTTCATACAAGGGAACCCGCAGCAGGGGATCATTTTCAAGGTAATCTTTTTCCCCTGTTTTCGCATAAAGTATAACACAGCATCCATGTATAAAATGAAGAACAATCTAACAGTCAACCGTTTGTTTCAGGTTTACCCGACCCTTTATTTTTTCTTTGCAGAGCCGCCGAATTTCTTTTTTATCTTAGGGTACACAACAAAGATAATAACTATTATCGCAACGATGATCAGTACTTCCAATTTTATGTTCCTTTCATTATCTCCAAAATCTCAGAAGCAGTCTAAGATATCGGACATGTATATATGCTGATTAATACTTATAATTTACAGCATTTTGTCAATTTTTAAAACCGGGGAGTCAAAGACCGGGCTGCTCTGCCTGCCGCATTAGCAAGCTGTATATCAAGCTGCTCAAAATTCTTTGCTCCCAGCGAATGAATAAGGTATATAAGAACATCGGACCCGTTGAGAAAATTCTCCGCGCTTGCAGGGTCAAGAAGATTGACCTGCTTCCATGCCAGACGTTCGTTGCTCAAATCTTTCGGGATTTCCTTTTCCATCCGGAAAGAACCCGTAACATGATATTCTTTCCGTTCGAGAAGTTTTTGAATAAGATTACCGCCTACACATCCCGGCGCCCCCATTATTGCAATTTTCATGAGTTCTCCTGTTGGTATCTTTCGTTTAACTATATCCCACATTCGGATAAAAAGTTGGAAAGTCCTATCCTTACCGAAACGGCTCCTCTTTCGGGGCCGTAATTTTGTCGCTTATCCGGTATTTGAAATAGACAGCTTTTCAGCTATATCTGCAACTGGAATGAAAACAAATTTTTTGCCCTCTTTTCGCATTGCAAGTAAGCCCATATCTTTGAGGGTGAGCAAGTCGGTACGTGCAGTTTGGTAAGTGACACCATGCACGTTAGAGTGTATCTCTATTGTGAAGACGTCATGGGGTTTTTCAAGAGCGCCGGCAAGAAGCGTGCGCTGTCTTAAATTCAAGGACGGATATTTTACGGCGAATCGGTATGAGTGCTTTTTCTCTTTTTGTTTTCTTTCTATATACGAATCGAGCTTCTCTATGGCCTTATGCATAGCCTGAAGGTTATATATGATGAAATAGGTGGCATCATTGTCATCGATTTCACAATAAAGAAATGACCTGTAATACTGAGCCCGTGCGCTCAGAATGGCAGTAGATATCGACAGATACTCGAAGAGCCAATAGCCATGTTTGAGCATGTACCAATAAAAAAGGGCCCTCGCTGTTCTTCCATTGCCGTCCATATATGGATGAACATAGGCTATCCAAAAATGAATCAGGATTCCTTTTATAACCGGATTTACGAATTCGTCTTCTCCCTCATTGTTTGCATAATTACATAGATTCTGCATCAAAGTCGGGACGTCAATGGATTTTGGCGGTACATGCAGTACTGTTTGTCCATCATTATCCAAAATATGGATTTCATCATCGGCAGGCGTTTTGAATCGTCCGGCCCATGAGGGATTATCGAGTGTATTTTCCGTCATATGGGCGTGAATTTTGTTCATTAATTCTATTGAGAGCGGCTCAGTTAAATGCTTTTTTATCATTTGCATTGACAGATAATTATTGAAGATCATCTGTTCAGAGCGGTCCCGGGGCTTTCGCCCTTCTCTAAGCATCTCTTTGGCAACTACACGTGTAGTGACAGCTCCTTCAATTTGGCTTGAGGCTATTGCTTCATCAACTAATGAGCTAATCATATATCGCCGTTTCTCTTCAGAATGCACTGAGGGGTCATCGTCCAGGATTGTCCCCGCAGCTTGTTTGTCTATAAAATGAATTTCTTTGAGAACACTATCCGGAAGCCAGTAGCTAAAAGGACGTTCCTGTGAGTCATTAAGGGGGATAAGTCTGGTTTGTATTAATCGCGACCATTTAAGCAAAGCCCATGCTTCTTCAGGTCGTATGCCTTCCGGCATAGGCTGATGTTTTAGATCGTCCCAATACATATATTCGATATTTGCTTTTCTGATTAAATCTTTTGCGTTAAATGCCAATTCCGGTGCACGAAGTTTTGTGATTATTTCTTTAAAATCAGGTGCTTTTTCCGGTATTTTCAATTATGCGCCTCCAAATACTAATTTTACTTTAATTAGTAGCAATTTAGTAGTTAAGTTAGAGATGAATCTAACATTAAATACTATTTCAGTTTATATTAGTATTTATACATTGTCAACCTGTTACTAATTTTAGATCTATTAGTAGTAATTTAGTAGTTAGGGTTAAATGTCAATTACTTATTATGCCAAAAAGTTATATGCAAATCTGAACGCCTGAGAGATTATAAGAAATTGTATTTTGAAGGGTGCTCAAGAAATATTGTGAATCGCTTAGGGATAAGGTTGGTACCCCCTGCAGGAATTGAACCTGCGACACCAGGTTTAGGAAACCTGTGCTCTATCCTACTGAGCTAAGGGGGCACGCTATAGTAAGATATTATTATACCTTAAACTCTCACAAAAACGTGATAAAACCTTGCAGCCGCCCCGGTTTTAGAAGCCGATAATTCAGGACTTGAACCCCTTTTTATGCTTTTTGTGTATAATTTGTTTTATCGGAAAAATGAAAAAGTTAATCTGTATTATTATAGTGCTCATGGTATTGCTCGGATGTAAAGACAGGCATTCACAAACAGCGCAGCCGGACCTCAAGGATAATTCCTATGAACCCGCTTATGGAGATATGCTGATTGAGGGCACGATCGGCGAGCCGAGCGTGCTTATCCCTATGCTTGCAGGCGACAGCGCTTCACATAGCGTTGCAGGCATGATCTTTAACGGCCTTGTAAAGTACGATACGGACCTCAGCGTTATCGGCGACCTTGCCGAATCGTGGGAGATTTCTTCAGGCGGGCTTGTTATAACATTTCATCTGAGGAAGGGCGTAAAATGGTCTGACGGGGTTGAGTTTACGGCAGAGGATGTGATGTTCGGTTATAAGACCATTATTGATGAAAAGACGCCGACGGCATACAAAGAAGATTTCCTGCAGGTAAAAAAGGCCGAAGTGCTTGATAAGTATACGTTCAGGGTCACATATGGAAAACCTTTTGCACCGGCCCTTACAACGTGGGGGAATTTAGTCGTTCTTCCAAAGCATCTCCTTGAAGGCAGGGATATAACCAAAAGCGAACTTACGCGAAAACCTGTCGGTTTAGGACCATACAAGCTTAATAAATGGTCTTCCGGACAGGAAGTCGTATTGGAATCTTATAAGGATTATTTTGAGGGGAGGCCTTACATTGACAGGTATGTTTACAGGATGATCCCGGACCCTGCAACAACGTTTCTTGAACTGCAGGCAGGAGGCATAGATATGATGGGACTGACACCGATCCAGTATACTAAACAGACGGAGAATGATTTCTTCAGGAACAATTTTCAGAAATTCCGATATCCCGTCTTTTCGTACACTCATATGGCCTTTAACCTTAAACACCCCTGGTTTAAGGACAAACGCATAAGACAGGCGATAGCATATGGCATAGACAAGGCCGAGATAGTGGATGTTGTTCTTTTCGGTCTCGGCAGGCCGTCTACAGGCCCTTATGTCCCGAATACCTGGCCTTATAACCCTGATGTAAAAAAGTATGAATATAACCCTGAAAAGGCAAGGCAATTGCTGAAAGAGGCGGGATGGGAGGACCGTGACGGCGACGGCATCCTTGATAAAGAAGGAAAACCGTTTCAATTCACTATCCTCACCAATATGGGCAACAACCTCAGAAAAAATACTGCCACCATCATTCAGTGGAGGCTTGCAAAGATAGGTATAAAGGTGGAGATAAGGGCGCTTGAATGGTCTACCTTTGTGAATGAGTTTATTGATAAAAGGCGGTTTGAGACTGTGATGCTCGGCTGGCAGATAGGGCTTGACCCGGACCAGTATGATATCTGGCATTCGAGCAAGACAAAGGAGAAGGAATTTAATTTTGTGGGCTACAATAACCCTGAAGTAGACGAACTCCTTGAGAAAGGCCGCAGGTTATTTGACATAGAAGAAAGGAAAAAGGCATATTTCCGGATTCAGGAAATATTGGCCGATGATCTGCCGTATATCTTTTTGTATGTGCCGGACGCCACGCCGATTGTACATGCGAGGTTCAGGGGCATTAAACCTTCTCCCATAGGAATCAGCTACAATCAGCCCAAGTGGTATGTGCCGAAACCATTACAGAAACATGCGATGGAGCCTTAACTCATCAGTCGCATAATATGAAAGGCAGATATGATAAAAAATTTTTTGAATGCGACAAAAGATAACCCATATTCACCTGACGGCACTTTTAACCTAATGTGTACTTTGGATAAAAGTATATCGAACAGTGACAATAGTACATTATGGAGTCGCCAAATAACTTTTTTATCATATCTACCTTTCATATTTAAAAAATGTTTTGTACCGTTTAATATAATCTTCGTAAATAAAAAACAAAAATGATACGGTATCTTTTTAAAAGAGTCCTTGAAATGGTCCCTACCTTATTCGGGATTACCCTGATCTCGTTCCTCATCCTGCATCTGGCGCCCGGCAAGCCGACGGATGTGCTCTCTGATTTTAATCCCAAGATCACGCCCGAGGCGCGGGAAAGGCTTGAGAAGATGTACAACCTTGATAAACCGATAGTAGTGCAATACGGTCTCTGGCTGGAGAAGATCGTGAAACTCGATTTCGGCGAATCCTTTTCGACGGACAGGCGTCCCGTCCTGGACAAAATCTGGGACAGGAAACAGCCTTTGCCGGACAGAAGATTATTCATTACATTCATGCTGAATCTCATTACCATGGTTATAATACTCGCTATTGCCATACCCCTTGGTATTTCATCCGCAACGCATCAGTACTCGCTTTATGATAAGTTGACGACAACATTTGTCTTTTTGGGTTTTGCCATGCCTTCGTTCTGGCTTGCCCTTTTGCTGATGATGTTTTTTGGAATACACCTGGACCTGCTTCCCCTGTCCGGACTAAAATCCATGAACTATGATTCACTCTCTTTGTGCGGAAAGATACTCGACAGGATCAACCATCTCATCCTTCCTGTCTTTGTATCCGCCTTTACCGGTCTTGCCGGAGATTCACGGTATATGAGGAGCAGCATGCTTGAGGTCATAAGGCAGGATTATATTACCGTTGCACGGGCAAAGGGCCTTCCTGAAAAAAAGGTGATCTATAACCATGCGCTAAAAAATGCCATCCTGCCGCTTATCACATTGATCGGACTTTCAGTCCCCGGCCTGATAGGAGGAAGCGTGATAATGGAGAGCATCTTCGGGATACCCGGCATGGGGCAGATGTTTTTTATGAGCGTTATGACGCGGGATTATCCGATGGTGATGAGCCTTCTCACAATCGGGGGCGTACTAACACTGGCGGGCAATCTGCTGGCTGATATCGGTTATATGCTTGCAGATCCGAGGATAAGGGCAAAGTAAGAAAATGGATTCGCCCAAGAGATTGTTCTGGAAAAGGTTCAGCAGGAATAAACTTGCAGTGGCAGGCGGCATTATCGTGGCCTTTCTTTTCTTTGTCGCAATACTGGCGCCCCTTGTCTCTCCATACGATCCCAATGATATTGACAGAAAACACATCCTTGAACCGCCGGGCATACAACACCCCCTTGGCACGGATGATCTGGGCAGGGATGTTTTAAGCAGGATGATATGGGGGTCGCAGATATCCTTATCAGTCGGTTTTGTTGCCGTCGGCATATCCGTTGTTATGGGAATGATATTCGGGTCTCTCTCAGGATATTACGGGGGATGGATGGACAGGATCATCATGAGATTTATCGATATCATGCTGTCTGTTCCTACTTTTTTCCTGATCCTTGCGGTAATAGCATTCATCGGATCAAGCATATGGAACATTATGATAATCATAGGCATTACTTCATGGATGGGAGTTGCCCGTCTTGTAAGGGCGGAGTTCCTGTCATTAAAGGAACGTGAATATGTGCTTGCCGCCAGGGCTGTCGGGGCAAGCAATATGCGGATTATCTTCAGGCATATAATGGTGAACAGCCTTGCGCCGGTGCTTGTCTCGGCCGTTCTCGGCATTGCAGGCGCCGTGCTTGTAGAGTCGTCCCTGAGCTTTTTGGGAATAGGCGTTCAGCCTCCGACTCCAAGCTGGGGGAACATACTTACATTAGGAAAGGACAACATGGAAACGGCGTGGTGGCTTTCCGTTTTTCCGGGGCTTGCAATTCTGATCACCGTGCTCGGATATAATCTTCTCGGCGAAGGGGTCAGGGACGCCCTTGATCCGAGATTATGGGGAGCGGAATCAGAATAGATGGCATGAAACGAGTCTGCCTTCCAACCGCTTTATTTCGGGCACAATCTGATCGCAGACGTTTATTCTTTGAGGACATCTTGGATGGAAAGGGCAGCCGAGCGGGATATTTATCGGGCTTGGAACATCACCCTTCAGTATCTTTCTTTTCTTGCCGTCAGGTTTTATTTTGGGCGCCGAAGAAAGCAACTCAATCGTATAGGGGTGTAAAGGGTTATTGAAGAGGTCTTCAGTCTTTGCATGTTCAACAATCTTTCCGAGATACATAACCGCCACCTCGTCACTGAAGTATCGGACCACCCTCAGATCGTGGCTTATAAAAAGGAAGGATATCTTCGATTCTCTCTGCAATTCCTGAAGTATATTCAGTATCTGCGCCTGAATTGATACATCCAGCGCAGAAAGGGGTTCATCGGCAATGAGCACCTTTGGAGATACTGCAAGCGCCCGCGCAATGCATATCCTCTGGCGCTGGCCGCCGCTGAATTCGTGAGGATAACGGTTCATGGCGTCTGCCTGCAGCCCTACCTTGCCGAGAAGGTTGACAACATAGTCGCCGTATCCGGATCTATCGACGAGCTTATGCACTTTCAAGGGTTCCGAGACGGTATCAAAAACGGTCATTCTCGGATTCAATGACGCAAAAGGGTCCTGAAAAATGATCTGGACCGATTTCCTGAATTGCCGGAGTGAATCTCCCTTCAGCGTCTGAATATCATTGCCCTGGAATGAAATCTTTCCCGAAGTCGGCGGGGTCAGTCTGAGGATGAGCCTTGCCACTGTGGATTTTCCGGATCCGCTTTCACCTACCAAAGAGGAGACGGCGCCGTCTTTGACCGAAAAAGTAACGCCGTCCACGGCCTTCAGCCATTCCTGTTTTGAAAATGCTTTTTTCTTAACAGGGAAGTGTTTTTTCAGGTCCTCTACGTCTATAATTCCCATTTCATTTCCTCCGCCCTGATACACCTTGAGAAATGACCGGGGGAAATCTCTCTTAAAACAGGCTCTTCTTTCAGACAGTCGGAAATCTTATAACCGCACCTGTCCGAAAACTTGCACCCCGGAGGAAGCCGGTCAGGCCGGGGAACTGAGCCTGGAATAGGTTTGAGGGGAATGCCTTTCGTTTTTGGGAGGGATTCAAGGAGTCCGATGGTATAAGGATGTTTAGGGTCAGACAAGATATTCGATACCCGTGACGCCTCCATAATTCTTCCGGCATACATTACAGCAGCCCTGTCCGCATTTTCCGCTATAACTGCAATATCATGTGTTATCAATAAAATCGACATATTCTTTTCCTGTTTGAGGTCCATGAGGAGTTCAAGTATTTGGGCCTGAATCGTAACATCCAGCGCCGTAGTCGGCTCGTCGGCAATCAGAAGGGAGGGGTTGCAGGCGATAGCTATTGCTATCATGACCCTCTGTCTCATGCCCCCGGACATCTGATGTGGATATTCCCTGACCCTGATCTCGGGCGAAGGTATACGTACAGCTCTAAGGAGTTCCGTCGCCCTGCCCATAGCCTCCTTTGTTGAAAATCCCTCGTGGGTTGTGAGCATTTCGGATATCTGATACCCGATGGTGAGCACGGGATTCAAAGAGGTCATCGGCTCCTGAAAGATCATTGAGAGTTCTTTCCCCCTCAACTTTCTCATCGACTCGTTGTCAAGCTTCAGAAGGTTTCTCCCGTTATAAAAAATCTCGCCTTCGGAAACGGCATTCTGCGGGAGGATTCCCATAATAGACAGGGCAGTTAGGCTTTTGCCGCAGCCGCTCTCTCCGACAAGACCGAAAACCTCGGACCTGTCTATCGAAAAATTTAGATTGGTTACTATCTGTAAAGGATGCTTTTTCGCTCTGAATGATATGGTAAGGTCCCTGACGGTGAGGAGGGACACGACAGGCTACTTTTCTCCCTTTTTCAGAAGACTCAGATAGGTTTTTGCTTCTTTCAGTTCCGGGATCTTTTTAATCGCCTTTTCCCATTCCTCAAAGGCAAGCCTTGTAAGCCCTTTAATGTAATAGCTCAGGCCGAGTTGGACCCGCGCCGGTCCGTATTCGGGATTCAGTTCTTTTGCCTTTGCAAAATGTGAAATGGCGTCTTCCAGGCGTCCTTTATTTCTCAATGCCATTCCAAGCTTTGTGAGCACGTCCGGAAGCCGTGGAAACAGCTTTATTGCTTTATTGAATTCTTCTATCGCTTCATCGTTCATGCCGAAATCAAGATATATATTACCGATCTTGAAATGCTCGTTGGCGATCTTTCCGGCGATAAACGGATCAATAGCGGCTGGCGTCGGATGCGCCCTCTGCGCGGCAAGGGAAAAAACCTCCCGGGCTTTTTTAAACTCGCCCATATCATTATACGCAATGACAAGGTTTAACGAGGCTTCGGTATAATTGGGATTTATTTCGAGGGCCCGCTTGAAATAGGCTGCAGCCTGTCTGAAATCGCCTTTCAGATGGAAAATCATACCGAGCTTGTTATGGACATCGGCATATCCGGGATTTGCGCTGATGACATTCTTTAAAAGGGGTTCGGCTTCAGAGTATTTTCCCTCCTCAAAAAGCTGTATAGCTCGATCATGGAGTTCATTTGTAAGTTGTTCCATATTTCTTAAAAGTATAGGTAGTAAAAGAATTGTTTGTCAACCTGAAAAATATATTCAGTGTAAGCATTCAGTTATGGGTTGAGAAATCCTCCCCTTTGCAAGGGGAGGTTGGAGGGATTTTTGAAAAATAATTAAAACCACCCCTTCCCCTCCTTGCAAAGGAGGGGATTAAACCCGTAACTGAAGGATTACAATTCAGCATAACCGTTCATCCCGGATTATTCATAGCGAACTCTGTTCCGGGTCGCATAGTTGCCAAACCCCTTCGCTTTTATTATTATTTATCCATGAGCAGCGAATACAAGTACCTGAAATTCGGGCGCTTCCTCCTCGACAAAAAACTGATAACGGCAACGGATATTATCAACGCCAGGATTCTTCAAAAAAGCACCAACCTCCTGATAGGACAACTTGCCAGATCAAAGGGACTGCTTACCGGCGAAGAAGTAGAAATAATCCTGATCCTTCAGGAAGACACCTATGAGAAATTCGGAGAGATTGCCGTCAGAGAAAACTATCTGACGATAGAGCAGGTCAGGGCGCTTCTAAAGGAACAGCAAGACGGCTACATCTTTTTTGGAGAAGCCCTTGTTCAGCTTGGGATTATAGCCGAAGCGCAGCTCATTGTGGAGCTGAAAGAATTCAACCAAGCAAAGCTCGAGAGCGCTACGTCTTAAAGCCCGTATGTATCGCTACAATCCCGCCTGACATAATCCTGTATGAGACGTCCTTCCATCCTGAGGATTCAATTAATTTTACCAGGTCCTTTGGGGGAGGAAAATCTTTTATAGTATTACCGAGATATTCATAGGCCGCGGAATCCGAGCCGAGGAGTTTTGAAATTAACGGGGCAAATTTTGTTAAATAAAGGAAGTATATTTTGGAGAAAAAAGGACCCACAGGTCGGCTGAACTCAAGGCATACGAAGCGTCCGCCCGGTTTGGTTACACGGTAAAATTCTTTGAGGGCCTTTAGCCTGTCATTGATATTCCTCAAACCGAATGTAATAGTTATCGCTTCATACTGCTCATCTTTGTAAGGAAGTTTTTCGGCGTTGCCTTCCCTGAAGGTGATTAAGTCCCGTAGTTTGGCGTCTTCAACTTTTTTCCTGCCGACATTAATCAGTTCGCGGGAGAAATCCAGACCGTCGATATGAGCTTTGCCTTTCCAGAACCTGCAAAGCTCGATAGCCATATCGCCTGTGCCGGTGCAGACATCAAGGATTCTATGGCAGACAACTTTTCCGGTCTCCCGCGCCACCTTTCTCCGCCATCCGAAATCAAGCCCGAGGCTCAATACATGATTGAGCAGATCATACCGTCCCGCGATATTCGAGAACATCTGCGCGACTTTTTTTGCGTCCCGTTCTTTATGGTCAACGAGGTTCATTTTAACAACGTCTTCTTTCTCAGTTTCGCGCACCGACAACTTTTATGCTTCATATTTTTTATCTGTCTCAGACTCTCAATAATTATCTTCCCGACATTCCCCGCTTCCTGATAGAAAATATCTTTCAGCTCTTTATGGTGCCACTCGGGCTTGATCCCTTCGGCCCGGTTGACTATCATGTAAAGCCCGGCATAACAGGCGCCTATTTCTCTTGCCAGATATATTTCGGGACAGAGGGTCTGACCGACCACGTCTCCTCCGAGGGTATCAATCATCCTTACTTCGGCGCGGCTCTCAAAATGCCTGCCGTCGGTCACGGCATAGACTCCCCGGTATACCGCTCTTTCATTAAACATCCTTTTACTTGTTCGGGCAAGAACGGCTGCAAGGTCGGGGCAGACCGGGTCCCGCATGATAAGCAGGTATTTATCGGAGAGGTGGACGTCTTTGCGCATGGAAAGATCAATATAGTCATCAGGGACAATAAAATCGCGCAGTTTGAAATCCAGGTTGATCGAACCTACCCCTCCTTCTGCAAGGATATTCTTCACCCCGGCCTGCTCAAATACCCGGAAGACCTGCCGGGAAGCATCAGCCCGTTTAACATTCGGCCGCCAGCCGTGCATCTTCATCGTCAAGACTGTTTCATCATCAACGGTTAATATGGTAAATTCAGGACTTTCTCCGAAAGGGGTCGTAAAGGATTTTCTGTCTAAGACCCTGACCCCTGGAAGTTTGAGGTCTTCAGGAAAATTCATCGCAAAGGTGCTCGAACCGCCTATAAAGGCAAGGGTTGCTTTCGGGATTTTAGGATTCATAAACCTTCAATATCTTAAACTCCGTATCCCTCAATGCCGGAGTTTTTCCCGCTTTATTTATCAAATCAACCATCTCTTCGACTGTAATCTTATGAGACACGCCTGCCGCTTTTACCACATTCTCTTCTATCATGATGCTGCCGAGATCGTTTGCGCCGAATGAGAGACAGACCTGTCCTATATCTTTTCCCTGCGTGACCCATGAGCCCTGGACATTCTGAAAATTATCGAGAAACAAACGACTGAGAGAAAGTGTCCTCAGATATTCGAGGGATGAGATTGACTTGCCGCCCAGGGCCGTATTGCCCGGCTGGAATGTCCATGGAATAAAGGAGAGAAAGCCGCCTGTCCTGTCCTGCAGGTCGCGGATTTTTTGCAGATGTTCGATCCTGTCCATGATAGTTTCTACCGTGCCTATCATCATGGTGGCTGTTGTCTTCATCCCCAACTTATGGGCTTCTCCCATAACTTCAAGCCACTTCCCGGAACCGATTTTCTTCGGGCTGATCCTTTGTCTTACAGCATCGACTAAAATCTCCGCACCTCCGCCCGGCAGGGAATCAAGCCCCGCGCTTACAAGCTCTTCCAAAGTATCGGCGATAGACAGACCTGATGACTCAGATAAATAGACGATCTCCGGAGGGGAAAGGCTGTGGATCCTTATTATGAACTTCTTTTTTATCTCTTTAAACATATTAGTGTAGTAATCTATTTTCAGATCAGGATTGATCCCTCCCTGAAGCATCACCTGCGTGCCGGATAGTTCAATTGTTTCCGCGACCTTTTTGTCTATTTCCTCCTGAGTTAAAACGTAGGCTTCAGGATGGTCCTTTGCCCTGTAGAATGCGCAAAATGAACATTCGTTCCGGCATATATTTGTGTAATTGATGTTGCGGTCTATCTGAAAAGTTGCAACGCCGTCAGGATGTTTTTTCCGGCAGACATTATCCGCTGCCCTGGCAAGGTCGAGCAAGTCAGCTTCCTGAAAAAGCAAAGCCGCCTCATCAAAACTTATTCTTTCTTCAATAGATTTATCGAGAATCCTGTTTATCTTCATGTTCTTACCCTCGGCGGGATATTAATAAATTCAAGCTCGGGGACCGTATCAAGCTCTCCGATCCCGGCAGCCATTTGATAAAAACAAAGCAGCCCTTCCTGATAACCCTTTCCGAAATTAAAATGGAGAGACCTGAAGTAATCCATAAGAAAAGACGGGGTGAAAGGTTCCCATTTTGCGGCATATTCGGCTATCTCCGGCAGGTGCTCCATTGAGTAGTCCATCGATTTTCTGAAGCTCTCAAAAACATATTCACATAACCCGCTTTTTGTCTCGGCAAAGCTCCGGTTGACGGCCCAGACGGCATATACCATTTTTTGGCCGGTTAGTTTTTTCCACTCGGTCCCTAAATCGTACAGAAAGAATTCCTTTCGATTAACATAATATTTCAGGGCAATATCTCCGATAAGCAAGGCTGCATCGGCATCTGCAAGCATCCTGTCCAGGTCCGGAGGACAAACAATATATTCAGGCTGAACTTCGTATCCGCGGCTAAGGATTAATTTCAACAAGACTTGCGATGTGGCGGATGTAGACGTAAGCGCAATCTTCTTCCCCGATAAATTTTCTATAGGAAAGCGGCTGATGAGTAGAATGCTCTTCACCTCGCTATAAGAACTTACCGTAAAATCCGGCAGGAGAATGAGCGACTCGTGGTGGCGGGCATACTCAATGGACGAGATAGGAGATATATCAAGATTCCCGCTGATCAGAAGGTTGTTCAGTTCGGTAGGGGTCCCCTTTATGAGGTCGACATCAAGAAGCGCGGAGCTTTTTACCAGACCATAGTAAAGAGGCAGGCAGTTCAAAAACTGTATATGTCCGACCTTAGGCTTCAATTGCCGCTCCTTGTCCTTTACGATCAAAAACCTTAACTATGTTGTAAAGCGTGTCGCGTTCTACCGGGGTTTTCCCTGCAGCATAGATCAAATCCAATAATTCTTCCCGTGTTATTGCCTGTGCGGTATCCGCTCCGGCAGCATGGGTTATCTTCTCCTCCACCACCGTACCGTCCAAATCGTCGACGCCGAATAGCAGAGAAAGCTGTGCAACCTTTATTCCGAGCATGATCCAGAAAGCCTTGACATGAGGGAAGTTATCGAGCACCAGTCTTGAAACCGCGAGCATCTTCAGATTCTCAAAGGCTGTCGGTTTCCTGAAATCGGGAAGCTGTGTGTTCTGCGGATGGAAAGGCAGAGGGATAAAAGACTGAAAGCCGCCTGTTTCATCCTGCAATTCTCTTAACCTTATAAGATGGTCGATTCGCTCCTCTAGCGTTTCAACATGTCCGTAAAGCATGGTCGCATTCGATTTAAGGCCGAGTTTATGGGCTGTCCGCATGACGTCAAGCCATTCATCGGCAGAAGCCTTTTTCGAGCAGACCGATTCCCTCACCCGATGGTTCAGTATTTCAGCTCCTCCGCCGGGCAATGACCCCAGCCCCGCCTCTTTAAATTTAATCAGGACATCCCTTATTGAAAGGTTTGCGATTTTTGCGAAATAGGCGATTTCAACGGCAGTGAAGGCCTGGATGTGGACCTCCGGCATAAGCTCCTTCAAACGTGCAATAACCTCAAGATAGTAATCGAAAGGCAGGTCGGGATGCAATCCGCTGACAATATGAAATTCGGTGATGCCGATATCCCGCGCTGAACGGGCTACATCCATGACCTCGTCAATAGTCATTGCATAGGCGTCTTTATCTTCTTTGTCTCTGCTGAAAGCACAAAACTTGCAGCGGGAAACACAGATATTGGTCAGGTTGATATGACGATTGGCATTAAAATAGGCATAATCACCTGACTTTTTCTTCCTTACTTTGTCGGCAATCTGCCCGATTGAAAGGATGTCGTTTGACTCCATAAGGGATAATGCGTCTTCTTTTGTAAGCCTTATCCCTTTTTCCGCTTTTTCCGCAATTTCACCAAGATTATTTTGCAACATTTTCTTTTCTCCAGCCTTTAAATAAATTATGTTCAATCCTTAAAAGGTCCAAAACCTTGCCTACGACAAAATCTACCATATCATCTATTGTCTTGGGATGATGATAAAAGGCCGGCATTGCCGGGAGTATCTGCGCCCCTGCCCTTGCAACCTTTACCATATTCTCAAGATGTATCAGACTGAGCGGGGTCTCACGCACGACCAGTATCAACGGTCTTCTTTCTTTAAGCGCTACATCAGCCGTTCTCTCGAGAAGATTGCCGGAAATACCGTTCGCTACGGCGGCAAGCTTTCCCACACTGCAGGGGATGAGGACCACGGCTTCAGGCGCGCAGGAACCGCTCATAAACGGGGCTTCAAAATTATCGTTCTCCCAGACTCTTATCCGGTTACTGATTTTTGATAATCCGAGCTTTTCCATTTTTTCAAAGCCCGGAACTCCAAGCTCTTCCTTCATCACGATTTTGCCCGCGGAAGTGATGACCACATCAACAAGGTGCTTTTTTAATGCAAGCTCCCAGACCAGTCGTATCCCATAAATGCTTCCGCTTGCCCCCGTGATTCCTATGACATAGTTAGACATGCGACCTCCCGAAAATGACTTCAACGGCAACAAAACAGAACATCAAAACACTGATGACTCCGTTCATTGTGAAGAAAGCCATATTAAGTCTTGATAAATCGTTTGCCTTGATAATGCTGTTTTCATACGCCAGAAGGACTGCAGTAACAAACACGCCGGTAAAATAAATGAGACCTAAATTCATTCTAATGCCGGCCCAGCTTAATAATGCTATTGATATAATGTGAAGCAGCTTGGTCAGCACAAGAGATCCCCTGACGCCGAACCTGGCGGGGATTGAAAAGAGATTATTTTGCCTGTCGAAATCTAAATCCTGCATCGCGTAAAAAATATCAAATCCCGCCACCCAGCAAAGTACTGCCGCGCCTATAAGAAAGGGTTCAATACTGATTGTGTTAGTCACTGCAATCCATGCGCCTACAGGCGCCAGTCCGAGGCACAGCCCCAGAACAAAGTGCGAAAGCCAGGTGAACCTTTTTGTATATGGATAAACGATGAACGGAATAACCGCAACAGGCCATAAATAACGGCATATCGGCGCCAGTTTATAAACGGTAAATAAAAACACGCCCAGACTGAATATCGAAAAAAGGATAACGTTGGAAACGGAAAGCAGCCCCTTTGGCAAGGCCCTTTCAGCCGTCCGTGGATTCCGGCGGTCTATCTCCATATCTATCAGACGATTCACCGCCATGGCAAAGCTCCTTGCGCCGACCATCGCAAGAGTTATCCAGAAGATTGTCATAAAATCCGGCGCCCTCATTTGCGCAAGAAAAGCGCCGAAATAAGCAAACGGCAGCGCAAAGACACTGTGCTGGAACTTTATCATCTCCGAGTAAATCTTAACCCTGCCGAACAACTTGACCTGCCTCCTTAATCCAAAAACTGCGAATATCCAAAATAAATTTATTTAACTCGATGAATTTATATAAAAAGATAGTTCATGATAATTGCATAATAATATTTTGGTAACACATCTATATAAGTACACTATCGTATCGAAAAATAAATTTATTTTGGACATCCGCAGTTTCCATGGCAGTGTAATTGCATTTTTCGGGTTAATCCCTCTGCTATTCAATCCCGTATTCCTTCCACCGTTTGTCCACAAGCTTCTTTATCTCTTCCGACATATGTATCTCATCAGGCCATTCCCTCTGATACCCTTCTTCACGCCATTTCTTTGTCGCATCGACGCCCATCTTTGCCCCATAGATCGGTCTCGGCGCTGAATGGTCGAGGACGTCAAGCGGTCCTTGCGAAATAATAATATCGCGGGCCGGATCGACGTTATTGAATGCCTTCCATGCAGCTACGGATGTGTTCTGAACGTCCACATCTTCATCATAGACAAAAATAAATTTGGTGAACATCATCTGTCCCAGACCCCATATGGCATTGATTATCTTATGAGCATGCATGGGAAACGATTTTTTTATGGATATAAGCGCGCAGTTATGAAATACTCCCTCAAGCGGAAGGTTCATATCCACAACCTCGGGGAACTGCATCCTGATAAAAGGCAGAAACATCCTTTCGGTCGCCTTACCCATGTAGCAGTCTTCCATCGGCGGTTTGCCTACGATTGTTGCGGGATAAACAGGGTCTTTCCTCTGAGTAATGCATGTCACATGGAACACCGGATATTTGTCCGCTATCGAGTAATACCCTGTATGGTCTCCGAAAGGCCCCTCGGTCCTTTCATCGCCTGCCTCGACATATCCCTCAAGGATAATCTCCGCCCTTGCCGGGACAAGCAGATCAACCGTTTTTGCCTTAATTACCTCGACCGGCTTGCCCCGTAAAAACCCTGCAAAGAATAATTCCTCGATGTTGTAAGGGAGCGGCGCGGTTGCTGAAAATATAGTTATCGGATCTCCTCCGACTGCAACTGCAACCTCCATCCTTTTGCCGAGCTTCATCGTTTTTCTGAAATTCACCGCCCCGTCATGATGTGTGTGCCAGTGCATTCCGGTTGATGTTTCGTCAAAGACCTGCATCCGGTACATCCCCAGATTCTGTTTGCCGCTCTCGGGGTCTTTAGTAATGACTAACGGAAGCGTGATGAACCTGCCGCCGTCGTCAGGCCAGGTCTTCAGTATCGGGTAATCAAAAAGTGAAAAATCCTTGTCTTTAACGATCTCCTGGCAGGGCGCTTTCTTCACTTCCTTCGGTTTCGATACGCTGAGTTTATAGAGATCGAAGAGGGCTTCTATTTTTTGTCTTAATTTCATGTCGGGATCGGTATTTAAGAGAGAGGAAAACTTTTCGCCGATGTCATTAAAGTCATCCAGACCGAGGGACCACGCCATCCTCTGATACGAGCCGAAAAGATTAATGGCTATCGGATATTGTGAACCTTTGACCTTTTCGAACAAAAGCGCGGGCCCGCCCTTCTTTGATATGCGGTCGGTAATCTCGGTCACCTCAAGGACAGGATCGACTTCCGTTTTGATGCGAATCAGTTCCTTTTTCTTTTCCAGAAAATCAATAAACTCTCTTAAATCATTAAAAATCATTTTTTCTCTCCAACCAGTCCGGATTTAAATACATCCTTCAAAGTCTTTGCCGCCTGATAAAGCGAGAAATTAAAGGTCTTGCTTTTCACCGCCGGGGACTCGCTCAACACCCAGCTTAACAGGATGCCCTGCGCCGCTCCGAATATGATCATCCTGGCAACCCGGGTATCCAGGTCCTTCCGATATAACCCCTTTTTCTTCCCTTCCTCCAGAAGCTCTTCGATAAGGTCAAGAAATTCGACGATTCTGTTTATCGTGTAATTGTTTAAAAAAATACTGCTTTGCCTGATATCGACCATAAAGAGTTCGGCCAGTTGGCGGTTCTTCCTGAACATCGTGACGACCGTAGCAAAGATGGCCTTTAATTTCTTGTTGGGATCATCAAGACGCCGGATCTTTTTCCTGATTTCGTCAATGATCATGCCCCACTTCTCATCAAAGAGCGCAAGCAGCAGTGCTTCCTTGCTCTGAAAATAATTATAGATCGTGCCTTCGGCCACCCCCGCTTCGGAAGCAATCTCCGCAACCTTTGTCTCGGGATACCCCCGCTTAACGAATGTCCTGAGTGCGGCGTCGAGGATAATTGCGCGTTTGTCGATAGATTTTTTGTCGGATCTGCCGAATAGTTTCATTTAAATATATATCACAGCCTCGCTTAATAATGAGTGAGCGCTCACTCAATAATAAAAAAGTGGGACAACGTTTGTCAAATTCACCCGCCAAGAGTAACCCGGATACCAAGGGCGGAACCTTCCATAGCTTTAAACATTGGATAGAGTCTGTGTATAAAGTCGATTCCGATAAAATTTCGTCATTCTCGCGAAGGCGGGAATCCAGTCTTTTCAATGGGTTCTGGATCCCCCGGTCAAGCCGGAGGATGACAACCCATGACTTTATACACAGACTCTATATAGGGGCTTGAGACGATATAAGCCGTTAAGGGTCTTGATTCAAACCTGCCGTATTTAAAAGGGTAAAATAAAACGTCGATCCCCTGCCGGGTTGTGATTCAACCCAAATGCGTCCTCCGTGACGTTCAACAATACGCTTGCAGACTGCCAGACCGATGCCTGTTCCGGAATACTCCTCTCTGCCGTGTAGGCGCTGAAAGATGATGAATATACGTTCGGCGTCTTTCGGATCAATGCCTATTCCGTTATCCTGCACTGAAAAAACCCACTCGTTTTCCCTGAGGCCGGCGGATACGTGGACTTTCGGCTTTTTATTGCCCCGGAATTTAATAGCGTTGGAGATCAGGTTTTGAAACAGACTGCCGAGCTGGGTTGCATCCGCCATTACCGTAGGCAATCGATCATATGTCACTTCTGCTTCATTTTCTTCAATAGCGGCCTGAAGGTTGGCAAGCGCATTACCTAAAGCGGATAAACAATCGGTCGGTTTAAATGCCTTGCCTTTTGTCCCGATCTGAGAATATGCAAGCAGGTCTTTAATCAGTATTTCCATTCTCTTAACGCCGCCAACGGCATGGTCGATAAATTCCTCCGCTTTTGTATCGAGTTTGTTTTTGTAGCGTTTCCCTAATAATTTCACAAAACCTGCCACTACCCGCAACGGTTCCTGAAGATCATGTGATGCCGCATAAGCAAATTGCTGCAGGTCCGTATTGGAACGCTTCAATTCTTCCGCAAGCTGCATTAAGTCTTCTTGCGCCTGTTTACGTTTGGTGATATCACGGGAGTTGACTACAATGCCTGCTACGGCAGGATTATCAAGCAGGTTTTTCCCTATGACTTCAAGGGTGCGCCAGGAGCCGTCTTTATGCTTAAACCGCACTTCCAGGGATAAAGATATCCCGGGATTTTCGATTGCCTGAGAAAATATGTTCATGGTGCCTTCCCTGTCGTCAGGGTGTACAAACTCAAAGACATTCGCGCCGGTTAATTCTTCCCTTTGAAATCCAAGCGCACGTTCAACGGAAGGGCTTTCATACCGTATAGTTCCATCTTCTTCGAGGATCGTGATGATATCCAGGGAGTTCTCCGTAACCAGCCGGAAATATTCTTCGCTTCGTCTGACCGACTCTTCGGCCCGTTTGTTGATAAGGGCAATAGCTGCAATTTCACTAAAAGCGGAAGCCATCCGGGCGTCGTCATCGGTGAAGCCGCCCGGTTTATTGGCAAGCCCGAGCAAGCCGATAACTTTGTTATCAATAATCATGGGAGCAAAAAGTATATTTGAAACCCTGATATGTCCTTTAGGGAGATTTTCCAGCCATTGACTATTCGGGAAATCGTTATGATAAGTTGTTTTCAAGGAACCGGCGACTATTCCCGGAAGTCCCCGGATGGGCATGTCAAGAGAAGGTTCAACAGCGCAACGATAGCCGCCGGTATCCAAAAAGAGAACGTCATTTTCCGTTCCGCTATTTTTCAACAGTGCAACGTATCCACAGCCGGCTTTGATTAAATTTTTGCAGGAATGGAATATTGACTCCGCAGTTTTCTCGAAATCATGGTATTTCAAAACCGAGCGGGTACTTTCAAGAAGCGCTGAAATCTCCTCCCCTCTTTTCTGAGTCTCGTAAAGGGCAATAAACAGCGAATCTTCCGTATCCATTAATTTGGTTATGTCACTCAGGGCCGTTCGCAGGCAACTGAGATTGCCTTCCGGGTCCTTTACCGGCAGGCTTTGAAGCTGGGCATAGAATATTTTTCCGTCCTTACACTTAAGGCGTATTTCACAGATTTGCCGCGCTTGCTTCAGAAGTACATCCAGCCGGTGGGCACGAAATATGTATTTGTCGCTTACTTCTATAAATATCTCAAAAGACTTGTTTATGAGAAATTGTTTTTTGATACCCAGCAAACCTGCTCCGGTCAGATTTACGTCCAGTATCAGTCCGTTACCGTCAAACGTGAAGTAGCCTATCGGCGCAAAGTCATACAGGTCGGAATATTTGTTCCGGGAGTCTTCAAGTTCTTTCTGAAGCCTCTGAAGCTCTTCATTATGTTTTTCAAGTTCATCCCGGTGCGCTTCAAGCTCCCGGATAAGACTTTCGGTATCCTGAAAAGATAACTCTTGCAGTCTCCTGGTTTGAGATTGGACCTTCTTCTCAGGTTTTTTAAGGTTCTTAATGTCTTTGGCCTGTTTCATGTTTCTACTTTTTTAGGTGGTATATGCTTTAAAACAATTATAGTACGTTACGGCGCACTTGGCAAATTATTGGCGGCGGCATAGCAGCGGTGTGTCTTCATTTTCGAGTGAACTTAACAGCCCTCAACTCGATACATCCCGTGCGGATTTCAGGGAAGTACTTCAGTAATTCCGACCTCTCATGCGACTCTATTTTTCTTGCTCTTTTCCTTTCCGCCTTTGCCTATAAGCTTCATAATCCGGCACAAGGCGCTCGTACTCTTCGGACATTAATGATGATGAAATCATGAAGTCCGCCGACGACCGGTTGCACGCTACGGGAATGTTCCAGACTACGGCTATCCTCAAAAGGGCCTTCACGTCCGGATCGTGAGGCTGCGGTTCGAGAGGGTCCCAAAAAAAGATCAGGAAATCAATGATCCCTTCTGCTATCTTTGCGCCAATCTGCTGGTCGCCACCCAATGGGCCGCTTTGAAGTTTGGAGATTTCAAGCCCGAGTTCCTTCTCCAAAAGAGTACCAGTCGTTCCCGTGGCATACAGCCTGTGCCGGGCAAGAAGATCTTTATTAAATTTTGCCCATTGCAGAAGATCGGATTTCTTATTGTCGTGGGCAACGAGGACGATATTCTTCCTCTGGTCCATTTCTATCTTTTTAGATTCCATAGAATTGTCCTCCTTTACCTTTTGTACTTACTAATACGATCATAAGTAAAGCCACATTTAAACACCCTCCCCTTTATCCCCTCCCCTCCTTAAGTCCCCTCTCCCTTGAGTGGAGAGGGCAAGGGTGAGGGTGTAAGGCTTTTCTAATGAACTCCTTAGTAATACAATTATATCAGGTTTCAGAAGATGAGAAGTTTTTGTCGTGCATTTTTAAAAAGACTTTCCTCCTTCGGGCACGGACGGCTTAAATATTCTCACCGGCAGAGTCAGTGTCCTCTCCATGATGTCTATTAACCCGGTCCCTACTCTCGGGACAGAAAGGGTGTTCACCTCAGGGTCAATCAAATCACCATGAACCCGGATGGGGAAAGAAACAAGCGATGGACCGATGATGTGTTTTATAACCGGTATTTTGCCGAGCACGGAATCAACGGATTTCAGAGGAGCAACAAGGAGCTGTATATCAACCTGTTCTTTCAATAGGTCTATCTGTCCTGTCCCGGCAATTTTCATGGAAGGGGCATCCATCAATATTTCCTTCAGTAGTACCTTGCCGTTTTTCACGTCCCCTGTGATGTTGAAAGAATTGTACGCAAAACCCTCTCTGAAAAGGTCGGGTATGCTTCCCTGAAAAATTCCCGTGACATTGACAATGGAAAAAACCTTTGCAAGTGTTGCCGACTTATAAACCCTGCCATTCTTAGCGGCAAAATCTATTTTCCCGTTCAGTGATTGCAGGAGTCTCTCGATTTTCTCCTTTGCTTTCAATGAGCCCCGAAAGTCAAAGGAGCCGGTAATAATACTCTTTTGTCCGGTGATGCACGAAACTGCCGGCTTTAATTCCCGGCCTGTTGATTGAGGACTGAAATCCATTGTAATGAGACCGGAAGAAATCTCTGCGGTACCCGGCGCTGAAATGCCGCAGACAGATGCACGGGTCACGGTAGTAAATATTCTGCCGGGTGAAAGAGAGATATCCGCATCGAGAGGGCTCACCGGGATCCCGCTGTAAATGAAGGAATCTGCTTTTATCCTGAGCCTTCCGGTGAACGGCAATGTATCACGTCCCTGCTTGCCGCCGGTTTCCCCTTTCCCTTCCACTTTAAATAAATCCCTCAGCGACTCCCATTTCACCTTTTCAGTTTTTATCTCCAGATCGGTCACTATGCTTTGTGGCGATGGATGCAGGGAGCCTCTTACGGAAAATGAGGTATCAGCAATACGCAGGATGGCTGAATCGATTTGCAGACGGTTTTTCTTCCCGTTGAGACGCAGGGTTTCAATTACGATCGGAAGGTTTTTCTTCCATGGAATGAGGATCCTGTCTGCAGAGAGATTTCCATCAGCAGTGAAAAGAGACGGCTTTCCTGTGTCGATTTCGGTCCTGAAATTTCCCTGAATAAAGCCTCCCTGCAGATAAGGAAGAGTGAAAAGTTTATCAAGGGTAGATCTGAAAAGGTTCCCATTGAAAGTGAGGCCCATAACTTTCTCCTTGAGATTGACCGAAATTGACGCGTGAGATTTCTCATCACTGATAACAAGGTCCCTGATCCTGAATTCACCCGGATTATCCGTTAGTTCGAGAGATACTGCAGGCCCGTTGATAATATTTATTGTTCCCTTAAACAGGAGATTGCCCTTTGCACCCCACCGGCTAAAGACATCGATGCTTTCCCCCAGTATCAGATTGCCTTCAACATGCCCCTCGTTCTCCTTCACTGCGTTGAGGGGAAAAGGTTTCTCTTTGATAAAACGGTTGAGGAGCTGCATCGATTCCGCAAGGCTGATTTTCGTATAAATATCGAGATGAAAAGGGGCGTCTGACCCTTTCAGCCCGACTTTCAGCTCTCCTTTCTGAAGAACTGCATTACCAAGTGTTGATTCTATATTACTTCCTTCAAGAATGCCCTTTCTTACAACGAATTCTCCTTTGACTGCTCTGAATGTCAGTTGGTTATCAGGAACAAAAAGCTCCCCGTTCTGAAGACGCCCTTTAATCGATATATTATCTGTTTTCCCAAGGGCAGTAACAGATTCACCGCTGCTCTGAAAAGAGAGGTACGAAATTGATCCGCCTTTTATATAGCTGAAGATATCCTGAATTACCAGGTCGTCTCCGGCAAGAAGGAAGGCTGTTTCCCTCGCTGACTGCACATTGACGTCCCTGCCTTCCACACTTAGGGTAATATTGGATATGGAAGAATAATTCTTCTGAAAATGCATCGTTAAAGAAATGTTTTGTGAGAAGTTAGAGACAGAGTTCATCTTTAAAGTCACCTGATCAGGCATCAGTGCAGCACGGACATCGGTATTTTTAAGGCTCAGGACCTTCTGATTATTTTTCGTCACGCTTATTGAACCGTTCTTTATCGAAACGATAAGATCAGGTGCAGCAGATGCAATGTCGTTCAGTATGGACAATGTCTTCCCCTGAACATCCTCTGATGGAGGGGATCCCTTTTTTTCTGTAAGGCTGAGAGAAAAGACAGGTGATTGAACAGATATCCGTGCAATCCTTATCTTGCCGGAGAACAAGGGTAATATTTCAGGATAAATCCTGATCGACTCAACACTCCCTTTTGTATCTTCTGCAAGAGTGAGTTGCGCCTGATGGACCACTACACAGGGCCTTGGAAGAATATCGACATTCACCTTATGAAAAGAGACCTTTCCGCCTAATTTTTGAGATATACCTGAGAGGATTTTTTCCTTGACCGCTTCTTTTTCGAGGAGTCTTGATGAAATTAGTGCGATCAGTGATATGCAAACGATCAGGCTGACTGCCATTATGGAAAGCAGGAAGAATATTTTTCTCTGTCTGTTCAATTTGTGTATTAACCGATTAGTCTGTTATTTGATGACACTTACTAAGGAGTTCATAAGAAAAGCCACACACCCTTACCCTTGCCCTCTCCCCTCAAGGGAGAGGGGACTTAAGAATCGCCCCTCCCTTGAGGGGAGGGGATTAAGGGGAGGGTGTTTAAAGGTGTCCTTACTTATTCCTTAGTATATGATTATTTCCATTTATCAGGGGAGTCTTGGTTTATTTTGGTATATTTTTGCTATATTTTCAATCCGCTTCTCTCAAAGCAGCGCCGGTCAGTAATGATAAGACAAAAATAACCGTAATGGCAAATGTACCTGAAGCAAAAGATAAAAGATGGTAAGGATTGGTAACCTATTGATTTTATTGGCAGGCGATATCGGTAGCGAACCAGCGGCCTCTTCCGTGTGAAGGCATTTTGGACATTCCCCACACTTACCAGTCTTTACTAATTTTATTGTATTTTTAAAGACTTCTGCAATTAATAGTATCTGCTTTTACTTGGTTCTTTCATAATCATTAGCACAAAATTAGCACATTTCCGGCATGGCTTCCCTTACAACTTCCGTAGGATTCATCAGACATTAAGGGTAAACACCGGCAATGGAGGCCGGGGTTACGGATCGTTTGTGGGATATTGAGGATATTCTTAGTCTTCCACAAAAATAATTTTTCTGCTATATTAAGGGTAAGATGCCTATCTACCACCACCGCGAAAAACTCCTCAATGCAATAGTCTATTTTGCAAATCATACAAAAAGTTGCGGAAAAACAAAACTTTATAAGCTTCTCTATTATTTAGATTTTACCCACTTTAAAGAAACTGGCAGATCCGTCACAGGTTTGGAGTATTTTGCGTGGGAACGTGGTCCGGCCCCTCGACAGCTTCATAACGAATTAGAGAATCCGCCCTCTGACCTCAAAAATTATATTGCTGTCATAAAAACAAGTGGCGCTTTTGTCAGCATAAAGGCAAAGAAAAAATTTGATGGGAAATATTTCACAAAACGTGAAATGAGGCTATTAGAACAATTGTGTTTAATTTTCAGAGACGCAAAAGCTGATGATATGGTTGAAGCCTCTCACTTACCTAATCAACCTTGGGATACTACTAAGAATGAAAAGGGTATGTATGCGCTCATAGATTTATTCCTCGCATTAGACACGTCACCTGAATCAATAACTGAAGAAGAAGCAAAAGAACGTATTTCAGATAGAGGACAAATAGAAGCAGCATTTAAATGACCCGTGGCACAATTCTGTTTCACGACAGGTTTAGATTCACTGATGGGGAAATCGGAGAAAAGCTTCTAATAATTCTCAATAATCCCAAAGATGATCAGCCCTACTTAATTTGTAAAACCACATCGCATTGCAAAAATTTCATAACGACCGAGGGATGTCATAGTAAGAAGAGTATTTACCATATTAAAGCCAATAAAGACGGGTTCCCCTGTGATACTTGGGTGCAACTCGATGAAATTTTTGAATTCAGTAAAGAAGAATTATTAAAGGCTCATTTTGCTGATAAAACTTGTACAGTAAAAAACTGCTTATCCGAGGCAACAATCAGAGCAATTTTGAATTGTATTTGGAAAAGTGAAGATATATCCCAATTCCATGCTAACCTCTTATTTCCAAACTGACCCACTACCCTTTTTTCTTCTCGCACGCTTGACAATAGTTATTATTTTAGCTGTTATTATGGCTATCAGCGATATATAGGAGAAACGATGCAAATAACTATTACTTTAAAAGATCAGGAATTGGAGTTTCTACAGAACATCCAGAAACTAATCAACAGTAAGACGACATCACTCGAAAAACAATGTTCCCTTGAAGATGTCATTCATGAATGTATTACAACTACTATCTCTTTAGGGGTAGATATGCAGAAAGGGCAAGCATGATGAAATTTATAACTGTGTCTGAGCTAAAGAATACGGCTACTAAAATTGTTGCAGGGATAGAGGATACCAGAGAGGAGGTGATAGTGACAAAGAACGGAAAACCAGTTGTATTGATGCGTTTCATTACAGATGAGGTTTTTTGCTTCAAAGATGATGAAAAAGAAAAAGGAAAGGTAGGTAAAAAAAGGAATGGCCACGGGGATTTATAAGCGTTCTAATGTCTGGTGGATACGTTACACCGGCATAGATGGAAGGCAGAAAAGGGAATCCTCATATAAAAAGCGGGTAATATTCCGGATAACGCTGATGGTAAAGACTGGTAAGTCTTTAATTTTATTGGTAGGCGATGCTGGTATCGAACCAGCGACCTCTTCCGTGTGAAGGAAGCGCTCTACCACTGAGCTAATCGCCCGCCGAGACAAAGATGTGAAAACCGGTAGTTATTATATTAACTGAAATCCACAGTTTTTGGATTAATAGTTTCCCAGAACAAGAGTCGCGATAATCGAGCCGACCGCCGCTTTTGTCTGCATTTTGACGGGGATATGTTTGAGGTCGTCTGTAAGCCATATGAAAATATCGCCCTTGCGGGAGAAGATGCCTTCCGATTTCATCAACGGCTTAATAACAATGGTGTCGAATGTGCCCGCAGGCAACGTCACCTTTTCTTTTCTCAACACCTGCACTTCAACATTCCAGACCTTCTTGCTGTCAAAGACCGTCACATAAACCGTTTCTCCGACGGCAAGCTTTAGTGTCCTGACTTGATAAAAACCTGATAAAGGGTCAAAAACAGGTAAAGGTAAATCGAACTCTTTTTTTTCGTTGTTCAGATGGTCAATATAGATTGCCTTGTTTTTATCGGAGGCGAAAATAACTTCTTTGTCCTTCCTGTGTCTGCCTTCACGTATTTTCATTCTGTAATTTACCGGTTGCGCCCGGGAGTGGAGAGGATTATTCTTTGTCTGGATACTTTCCACCCTGTCCTCTACGGTATAAAAAACGGAAACCCAATCTGCAGATCTCGCCGTGGAAACGATTTTCATCCTTTCGCCGTCATTGACAAACTCAAGGGTTGCCGTGCCTGCCGAGATACCGGTCCATGTCAGATCATAAACAAACTTCTCAGGCATTTTAAAGGGATCGGCCAGAGCATAGGATGCGAAGAAAGCCAAATATAAAACACATAGCAAGATCGGTTTCAGAAACATAATAACCTCTTTTTTATGGTATATTATTTCATGCTTGTTATTCCAGCAATAGATTTGAAAGAAGGCAGTTGCGTAAGGCTTCTTCAGGGCAACAAAGATGCGGTGACGGTCTATTCTCATGACCCTGCAAATACCGCTAAAAAATGGGAATCTTTCGGCGCCAAACTCCTCCATATCGTTGACCTCGACGGCGCTTTTTCAGGCAGCCAGAAGAACTTTGACGCCATAGTGAAAATCAGGAAAGCTATTAAGATCCCGATTCAGGTCGGGGGCGGCATAAGGGAGATCGGGAACGTGCTAAACCTTTTTTCCGCAGGCGTCAACCGGATCATTATCGGTACGAAAGCAATAGAAGACCCTGAATTCCTGACCTATCTCTGCAATAATTATCCGGGGAAAATTTTAATCGGCATCGATGCAAAAAGCGGTATGGTGGCGATAAAAGGCTGGGAGGAAATCACGTCGATAACCGCTAAAGACCTGGCAAAACGTCTGGAACTGGTGGGCGCGGCAGGCATTATCTATACGGACATCGGCAGGGACGGTATGATGACGGGCCCGAATATCGAGGCGACAAGTGAGATAGTTGAAAACGTTAAAATTCCCGTAATAGCATCGGGAGGCGTTTCAAATATAGACGATATCAGGGACCTTAAAAAGATAAAGGATCTCTGGGGAGCTATAACAGGAAAGGCTATCTATTCAGGATCATTGGACCTGCGTGAAGCTATAAAGATTGCCTCGGATTAATTATCCCATCAGTTGCATAAAATGAAAGGAAGACATGATAAAAAACCTTTTAAACGCGACAAAAAATAATCCATATTCACCTGACGGCGCTTTAAACCTAAAGTGCTTTGCAGATAAATGCATATCGAACAGTTTTATAAGTGCATTAAGGAGTCGCCTAAAAGCTTTTTTATCATATCTGCCTTTCAAATTGAGGACTTGTTTTGCAATGTTTAGGTTATGTTAGCGAAAAGAATAATACCGTGTCTTGATGTTAAGGATGGCCGCGTAGTCAAAGGGGTCAGCTTTGTCAACCTGCGCGATGCAGGCGACCCGGTTGAGAATGCTAAGTTTTATGACGATCAGGGCGCCGATGAACTGATTTTTCTCGACATCACCGCATCCCACGAAAAGAGGAAGATCATCCTCGACATAGTAGCAAAAACCGCAGAGGATGTATTCATGCCGCTTACCGTAGGAGGAGGGATTAAATCCCTTGACGATATCAGGGACCTCCTGAATGCCGGATGCGACAAGGTCTCAGTCAATACCACGGCCGTAAAAGATCCCTATTTCATCAGAAAAGCCGCGGAACGCTTCGGCAGCCAGTGCATCGTAGTTGCAATTGACGCAAAGAGGGTGCATCCGGACATGTCAAAGGCAACCGGTGAACCCTGGTTCGATGATCCATCGCTGAAAGATGTCTGTCTTGATCTGTCAGCCATTGAATTCCCTATCAATAACTGGAGCGAAAAAGGAATGTGGGCGATTTCGACCCACGGCGGCAGGCAGATGAAGCTCATCGACGCTGTGAAGTGGGCGCGGAAAATGGAGGAACTCGGCTCAGGCGAGATTATGCTCACCAGCATGGATAAAGACGGCACAAAAGACGGCTATGACATAGAACTCACCCGTGCGATATCAGAAGCCACAACAATCCCGATTATAGCCTCGGGAGGCGCAGGTAACCTTGAGCACCTCTATGAAGCCTTTGCCTTCGGTAAAGCCGACGCCGCCCTTGCCGCATCCATATTTCATTACAGGGAATACACTGTCCGGGACGCAAAGGAATACCTTGAGAAAAAGGGAATTCCGGTCAGACTATAACAGGCACAACAAACCGCTCTGTCTGCTAAATTCTCACAGTAACAAAAATATCAGTGTAACTTCATAATTCTTAATATTTCTTTTGAAAATAATTGTATTCACATGGAGAATCAACATCCCTCTGCATTTTGAAGAAGGATGGGTTAGTCTCCGAGGATTGCCTTGATGTTTGCAAAGAACTTCTTTGCGTAAACCTTCTCTTGGTCGGGGTCAAGTTTCTCGAACCTGTCAATCCTTTTGATCGCTTCCTCAGGGACCTCTTCCAGAAACCTGGAAGGAACGGAAGACTTTTCCTTTCCGTACTTTAATCTGTGCTCCGTGCAGGTGATGTAAAGTTCATTCATCGCCCTCGTTATCCCGACATAGAATAGCCTTCTTTCCTCCTCTATCTCCTCAGCCATACTCGAAGATTTTTTATGGGGCAGTATGTCCTCCTCCACCCCGGCGATAAATACTACGGGGAATTCCAGACCCTTGGACGAGTGGAAGGATATAAGGGTGACGCCCCGACCGCCCTTTTCCTCCTCTTTTTCCTTCACGAGGTCGGCGAGCGCCATTGTTTCCAGAAATCCGTGAAGAGAAGGCGATTCCTCTCCGGATTCAAAGCGGGCTATGGAATCGATGAACCCTTCAATGTTTTCTATCCTCCTGAATGCCGCCTCCGGGGTCTTATACAGTTCGGTAATGTAATCCCTGTAATTGATTTCCTCGATCAGCTCTTTGAGGGTTTTGCCCATTCCCGGAACTTTCCCGAACATATCCCGGTAACGGGTGATCAACCCGAAAAGGGCCTCGGCAGAGGCAGCCGCTTTTTGGCCGAGACCGGATATCCCGGATGCTTTTCCGAATGTCTCGAGAAGACTTAGCGAATTGGACCGCTTAAAATCCGAAAGCGCGGACAGAGCCGAAGGCCCCAGTCCCCTCTTGGGAGCATTGGCGGCCCTCAGAAGACTCAGATCGTCGGAGGGGTTTGCAATGATCTTGAGATAGGCCGCAAGGTCCTTGATCTCCTTATGTTCGAAATAGCTCGTTCCGCCCACAACGGAGTACGGGATCCGCTGTCTTCTCAGCGCTTCCTCAAAGGGCCTCGAAAAAATATTCGCCCTGTAAATAACCGCGAAATCTTCATAAGGTATATTTCTCTCGAACTTTATCATCGCTATTCTCTCGACTACCCACTCCGCCTCGCCCTCGGTATCGGTCGCTTTGTAAACATTGACCTTTGGGCCGTCGCCCCTTTCGGTCCATAAAGATTTTTCCATTCTCTTCCCGTTATTTTTTATCACTCCGTTTGCCGCTTTAAGAATATGGCCGAATGAGCGGTAGTTCTGCTCAAGCCTCACCGTCACCGTTCCCGGGAAATCTTTCTCGAAATCGAGGATGTTGCCGAGGTTGGCGCCCCTCCATCCGTAGATAGACTGGTCATCGTCCCCGACAACGCAGAGATTCTTCCTTTCACCTGCAAGCAGTTTTATGAATTCATACTGAACGCGGTTTGTATCCTGATACTCGTCTACCATGATATGCCTGAACCTCTCCCTGTATTTTTCGAGGACTTCGGGATGTTCTCTGAAGAGCTTCAGTGTGAGCAGAAGGAGGTCATCGAAGTCGAGGGCGTTTAGCGACTTCAGCGCCTCGTGATACCTGGGGTAAAGCATCGCCGAGACCTCTTCGATGGGATCATCAGACGAGGCGGCGGCGGACGGAGCGAAATCGTTTTTTGTCCTGCTGATCCTCTCGAGTATGGATTCAGCCTTGAAACTCCTGTCATGGAATTTGATATCCGACAGGATATTCCTGAGGAGTGAAACCTGATCGGAGGTATCGTAAATAGTGAAGTCCTTACCGTAACCAAGGTGTCCGATCTCGCGCCTCAGTATCTTTAGGCAGAGGGAATGAAAGGTCGAGATAACAGGCGTTCCGTTCCCGCCCCCTGCCATGTATTTGACCCTTTCCTTCATCTCTCTGGCAGCCTTGTTCGTGAAGGTGACCGCCAGGACGGACCCGGCCCTGACGCCCGTGTGTATCAGGTACGCGGTCCTCGTGGTTATTACCCTTGTCTTTCCCGAACCCGCGCCGGCGAGGATTAAGAGCGGCCCTTCGGTATGCATGACCGCCTCTTTCTGCCTCGGGTTGAGACGCTCTATTTCTCCGTATATATCCATCAATATTTCCTTTCAGGTTCTTTCTTTGAAAAATGAGTACGGCAACAAGTTCGCTGTTGAGGGAGACTTATTATGCACGGCAGGACGCCGGAGAAAAGCATTCAGATAATCTATATTACCGCTCTGCCGGCAATAAGGCAACCCCGAATATTTACGCAGTTGAAGATAAATCGTATATAATTATTTCAAGGGTTTTTTATCGGGGGTTCTATTAAGTTTCCCCGGGAGGAGGAGTTAAATGTCGGAGATCAATAAAAGACTGGAAGAAATATCGGACAAAATGAGCGAACACATTCTAACCGTAAAAGGCACTCTGGAACTATTAGATGCATCCGTTTCAGAGGATGATTTGCGCAGCCTTATTCTCAAGTCTATCGGGAGAATGGATAAGATTCAGGGATTATCCGACGAATTGTTTGCGGTATTAGAAAAGTTGCTGGAGAAAATGGGTGAAACAAAAGACGGCAAAGAGACTTAACACATCGGTTGCATTATGAAAGGTAGACATGATAAAAAACCTTTTAAACGCGACAAACGATAATCCATATACACCTAACGGCACTTTAAACCTAAAGTGCCGTTCAGATAAATGCATATCGAACAGTGTTATAAGTGCATTAAGGAGTCGCCTAAAAGCTTTTTTATCATATCTACCTTTCAAATTGAAAATCTCTTATTCAATGTTTAGATTAACCCAAACACATTGAATAATATGGATCATGTCTGGTAGGATGATTCAACTTGCGGATCATTGCATCTTTAAGATGCAAATACTTTATGGAATGAGGTAAGGATGAAAACGAAGACAATCGCAAAGCAGGTAAAGAAAGTCGAGAAGGAAGTTGCCAGGAAGGTAAAAAGCGTAAAGAAAGACGTTGCCAAACAAGTAAAGGATGTTAAGAAAAAGGTTGTTAAGAAAGCGCAGGCCGTAAAGAAAACGGTTGCCAAACAAGTCAAGGATGTCAAGAAAAAGGTTGTTAAGCAGGCGCAGGCCGTAAAGAAAACGGTTGCCAGGCAGGCAAAGGTTGTAAGGAAGCTGGTTTAAAAGTTAAAAGGGCGGTATAACAAATATATTTTTTGTGCTTACTGCGATACTTCTTACCTCCTGTATCTTGCGGAGTTGTTCGAGGTAAGAAGAGACCGTTTGCGGAGATTTCTGGTAATAGGCCAGCCTGTATAGCGCTTTTATATGGTCGTTTTCCACATTAAATATCTCGAGGTTTACGTTTTTAAATACCGAAGATATTGAGTGGGTAATGCCGGAAATATCGTCCGTTTCTATTTTCATATATATCATGTTTTCTATCGGTTTATTTTTTCTGAACTTGACGGAGAAAAAATTTTCTTCATCAAATTCTTCCGCTTTTTTGCAATTGCCGGTATGTACGACAAACCTTGTCCTGACTAAAATGCCTTTATAAGGCGCATTGTTCAGGGTGGGCACACAAAAAGGACAGGAGAGATAATTATCATCCAGAAAATCAAGCTCTATGGGAAAGCCTTTCTGACTCGAAGAAAAGAAATTCCATACCTTTAAAAAAGACTCTTCCTTCTTCCGCAATACGGAAATCTTCTCTCCGTCAAGCAACCGAAGTTCGAGTAATAGTTTCTCTGCTTCCGGAACGGCGCGGAGGACCCCTATGACCTTTTCCTTAAGGTCCTTCTCAACGGGACAAATCTTATCCAGCTTTTCCCAAAACTCATTCCGGTCTATATGAAAAGCGAACAGGAGCTTTTCCAGGTAGTCTTTTGCGATATTGAACAACGCCTCCGCCTGAGCATTCTCAAAGTATTTTTTCAGCACCCTGTTTGCTTTGGTAGTTACACACTTTTTAAGAAATTCCTCGGTAGCCGTAACGGTATTTTTTGTATATATCTGCACTACATTTCCGTTATGCAACTCATGCCCCAATCCTACCCTTATACCGTCGACTACTCCATAATCCGCTTTTAATCCGAGATCCGAATGTATCTTAAACGCAAAATCAAGGACCGTAGAGCCTTTCTTGAGCTCGATAACGGTCTTCCCGTCTTTTGCAAAAACCTGCATGTCGTCTTTTTCTATAAAGGGAATTAACGTATTAACATCCATAAAATTACTTTCGTTTACCAGATATTCCTGAAGGTGCTCCATTAGTTTCCTGTTGATCGTAGTGTCTTTGCTAAAACTGCCGTATACAAGAATGCCTTTTCTGTTGAATTCGTTAAATCTGTCAGTCGTAATCAGCAGCGGAAGCTTAACGCCGTCCACTACAACCGTATAACTAATCCCCCTGAAATTATTAAACATAGGGACGGATATGTTATCTTCAATATTGCCCGCCACCTTGTAACTACTGTTTATAAGCCACATCATTTTATATGCATTCTCGACGGAATCGACCACAAATTTTAACAGTAAAACATTGGGGATATGCATAAACCTGTAATCCCTTATGTCGAGAAACGGTTTCCACTGGACCCTGATCTTCTTTATTCGCACGTCATTTTCATGACATCTTTCAAGAATAGTCATCTTGAAAATATCGATAACCTGGGCGGCTTCTTCCCGGATTTCCCCGAGTCTTGCAGAGAATAAATTGAATTTGTCCGGATACAGAAATGATGCACAAAGATGTTCTATTTCATTTGCAATGTCCAAAAGACACAGCCTTATGCAGAGTTTATGATAAATATCCATGGACTCATTGGCGATAACTAACCGCTTAGCGGCGGAGAGATGCTCCAATGTCCTCAGATTATGCAGTCTGTCAAAGATTTTAATGTAGGCAACTCTTGGATTGTTGATGGTATGTGAAAAGAATTTGTCGTATGACTCATCTTTATGTTCTTTTATCTTTGTCAGTCCCTCGACGGTCTCTGCAACCTCTTCTCCGAACAATCCCGAGATTTCATCACTGCCGATTTTAGCGTCTTCGATGACGTCATGGAGCAGGCAACTGTCGATTGAAACCTTGTCTACCATGCCGTTTTCCGCGGCAATAAGCGCTACATTTAAAGGATGGAATATGTAAGGCTCTCCGCTTTTACGCCACTGGTCTTTATGCGCCGATGAAGCATATTCAACGGTCCTGTTGACGTCCTCGTATATTTCGGAATTCGCTCTATGTCCCTTAACAATAGTACGCGCTTCGTGCTCGGCAATGTTAAGGGCTATTTTTTCGATTAACTTTTTTTGCAGAACTATATCCTCATCCATACCGTATCCATGAATCCAAATAATTTTCCCCGGCAGAACACACAAAGGTTTCAGATTGACTATTGCATTTTTTCAGAGAAACATTCAAGCGAAATATATTGCCTGTTCAATAATATTGCAAGGCGCAGTGGCAAAAGCAGTCCGGCATGTTGAATTTGTATTAAACCCCTATGGCCTTTAGTACTTCCATTTCTTTGCGCAATATGGTATTGACAACCTTGTCAAGATCGACGTTTTTGCTCAGCGCTTTTTTGCTGAAAAACTCTTTAATCTCATTGTCCAGATAGATCGGGATTTCGAGTTTTTCAATCGGTCTGTAAAACTTGCCCTGCACCACCTTTGAAAAATCATATTCCTTTTTCATGCTTTTCCCCGTCTTTCAAAATACTGTTTCTCCTCGTTTTTTGTTACCTTCCTTGTTCAGATAATGACTATTTGTCTTTTTTACAGGGTTGAGGTGAATATATCTGCTCAGTTCCAGCAGATAATCGTCTTTATCAATAACGATTGTTTTGTATCTGTCCTGAAATAATATCTTTAATACGGCATCATTATAATGCTTATATTTGTCCTATGTCGAGGGCTGACCCCATTTATTTCTGTTTTTCAGGCAAGTCCATAAGATATATCACCCACAATGCGGACTGCTTCTATTGGGGTTCTGATCCTGTCTGGTTATCCAAGAGCAACAGGATCACAGTCATAGAGGCTATGACCCTATTTCGAGAATTATCAGATCGCCTGCCACCGTGGCCCGCTCTCCAATCGTCTACTGTGTCTATACCGATCGCATATGGGTCTTGCATTGGCCACGTTCAGCGTCTGTGTCTCTTTAGGCGTTTATCGGGGACAAACGGGTTCTGCTTATAAGGAAAGGACATACTTCAAGAATGTTTAACCGTGGTGCTTTTCAATTTTTGATTACTTCCTGTAGTTCACTCCCCAATAATCTGATATAATTGTGCGGAGTATAGCTAATAATCATTTGTTCTGCCCTTTTTTTCATTTTTAAATGTATCCGCTGAAGATTTGTTACAATGTTTAGAGAAAATCAATCAGGTGTAAGATGACGAATTCGTAAGACAAAAAATCTTGAAAGAGACGAGGGCGGATGAGTATAGGAGGGAAAAATGGAAAAGCTGACGAGAAATCAAGTTATAGAATTGTCAAAAACAAGAGGCGACATATCGGAGTATGACCTGTCAGGTTTAAATCTGAGCATGCTCGATCTGATTGCTATTCAGTTCAAGGGATGCAATCTCGAAAGTGCAAATTTGAGCAGCTCGAATCTGAGCATGTCCAATTTCGATAATACAGATCTGTCGAATTGTAATCTGAGCAGCTCTAATTTTATAGGCGGCAGTTTCAGAAAGGCGAATCTTGAGAATTCCGACCTCACTTTTTCTTCATTTGTCGGTGCAGACTTCACTGAAGCAAACCTGAAGGGTGTGAACTTCACCAATTCCAAAATATCCACTGCAAACTTCGAGAAGGCTAATCTTACAGGAGCAAATCTTCAGATGACAGAAGCTGTTTTAATACGAATGGCAAATGCGAATCTCCGGAATGTAAACGCTTATGGTTCGAGCATGATAGGAGCTGATTTTTCAGGCGCAGACATGAAAGGAGCGATGTTGCACGGAACAGATCTGAACGGGGCGAACCTCTCGTCAGCGGACCTGAGAGAGGCAAGTCTTTTGGAAACCGTTCTGATAGCTGCAAACCTGACTAATGCAGATCTGAGAAATATCAAACAGGGCGGCGTAGAAATGACAAGGGCAAAACTTGACAGCACGAAATTTGACAATGAAGTAAAGTCATAATCAGAATTGAAAGAAAAATTTAAGCATATCTCACTATTGAAATTTATAGAAGAAAAAAGGGACGTAGTTACTAACAGTGAGTTGTAATAATTATTATTCTTTGACAACCTTTTCAATTGCCCTTGTAATACCCGATGTTGAGACACCTGTATGACGAGCTATTTCGGCTGCGGATAATCCAAGTTCTTCTCTGCTGCGATATGCAATCTTTGCACGTATTCCGCTCACTAACTGCCTGCGGCTTCCCATTTTTATCTCCTTATCGCTTATTCCGCCCTTTGCGCATTCTTCCCTGATGATTGTCTCTATTGCTGTTCCGCTCTGACGCATCCTGAGTTGCCGCACCTGACGGTCTTCCGCTTCTTTAAGTACGGCCTGTACAAATTCTCCACTCCCAACTATTCGTTCATCAAATTCTTCCTTTTGTCCCCGCCTTCTTATGGCTTTAACCTGCGACCATCCCCCATAACTCCTAACAAGCCCGCTGTCGTTTAGTTCCGTGCTTTGCTTCAAAATCAAGCCTTCTTCTATAAATCTTCGATAAGCTTTCTTTGCAACCCTTCTGCTTTCGCCAAACTGTGCAAGCACATAATCACTGTCCATCCAGGTTCGTCTGCTGTTTCCCATTATGACACTGTGGCCGCTCCATGGATATTTATCTAATTCTTCCAATGTGTTTACTATCTTTGCCCTTACAGGATTTAGATGAATGTAGCGTATAAGGGCAAGAAGATATGTGTCTTCATCGCAAAGAACAGATTTATACCGGTTTGAAAAGAGATGGCCGGTCCTTTTGTGACTGCGATTGTAATACTGGGCATACCAGGTAAGAAGTTTTCGCATAATATCGGAGATGCCATGTTTGCCGCTCTTAAATAGAAGATGTGCATGATTGTCCATTACTACCCATGCATAAACAAAAGCGCTTCCTTTATCTATATTTTCTCCGAGTCTTTGAAGAAACTTCTCCTTATCTCCGTTGTCCTTAAAAATAGACATCTTGTCTATCCCCCTTACCATAACATGGTGCAGGGCTCCGGAAATATCTAATCGGGCTTGCCGTGGCATGTTTCTATTTTAATCATCCTCATTGTGGTTGTCAAAATTAATCGTTGTTAGTAACTACGTCCCTCTAACTACGTCCTCAAGCATCGTGTATGCGGCGTCCCTGTGTAGCCGCTTGTTGGGCTCTCTATCATCCTCAGTTTTTCTCATTTATACGAGCGCAACAATATCGTTTATCGCTCTACGAAAATAATCTACCCACGGTTCCTTGAAATTAAGGGTGGCAGCGATAGAGCACGGAAGGCGGTTGACTAAACCATTACTGTCATACGGTTGCCCAGCCATGATTTGATCAATTTCGTCGGCTAAGATAGCGGCGAACCACTTGCCCTTGAATATTCGGTGGTGCTGGTCTTTGGAGAAGTACCTGCCCACTTTCCGAGATGTGGCTGCGAGCTTTTGTCTGAAGACTGCGACAGATACCCCACATTTTTTTGCCAAATCACTTGTTACAGTTGCATACAGTACGGCATTGGTAGGTCCAAACAGTCTTGTCTGTATTCGCGACACTACCCTGAAATTCGCCTCACAAGAGATGTCATCTTCTAATACGCGAAGACATAATAAAATCCATTCTCGCCAGAGCGTGGCAACACGTCGACACCATCCCGGCGCATCGTTTAATTGGCTTCTCAATCTCGTAGGATCCACGGATGCTGCGGATGCTGCTCCAATCAGTAGGTTCCCATGGATGAAGATATAGTTCTGGACATCGTAGTGCTCTGTATAAACAGTGTGCTGCGATTTTTTTTTCTTGCGTTGGAGATCATCCACGTCTTTATCTAAAAAAAAAAATGCATGCTGTCGTCTGCCCGCCCAATGAAGAAACGAGAGCCTTGCTTTGGCGGAGGAATGCAAAGAAATTTAGGAGCGCCTGCTTTCCCCCTGTGCTTCCAGGAAGCTGTAGAGCTATACAGATTTCATAGCGGAGAGGAAGGTCAGGAATTGACTCACAAATACCGGCATAGAAATATGGGTCCATTTGTTTCCCCTCGACGAATATGAATAGCTCGGTCGAGGAAAGCTGCATATAGCGCAAATATGCCGCATACGAGTGACAAAGGCGACTCATGACCTATCCATTCTTAGATCCTGAAGATTTTATCATCAGGTATGTCTGCCATGATCTCTGGTGAATGGGTTGCGAAAATTAGCTGAGCCTCAGGATTAAGGGCACGTACCGAGCGGATGAGATCCTTTTGCCAGTCAACATGCATTGAGATCTCTGGTTCATCTATCATCATAGAGCTCTCACCAACGAGAAGTGACTGAACGAATATGAGCAGCAAGTGTTTTTCACCCGAAGACAGCGATGCCAAACCTATCTTTTCACCAGAGGGAATATTGACCTCGATTGATTCGTCAGTGAAGCAAATCTTCTTGTTTCCTGAAAACATGCGTGTGATCAGTTCTTGCAGCGTATTACGCGAAGTCATTGCATCCTTTATCTTGTCTTCCACTAAGTCAATATCTTGAACAACGTCTTGCAAGGTTGCATCGGCTGCATAACGTTTTTCGAAAGCCGCTTGGGTGCCTAGTATTGATGCTGAACCTTGTCGTTTCAAGAAGTTCTCCACCCTTTCATAGGCCGTCGCGACAGTGAGCTTGCTTGTGCGTCGTCTTCCGCTCGCGCTTTCTGGCGAGAGGACAGCTCGTAATATGCTAGCCAGTCCTTGCTCCTGAGCCTTGCGAACAGCTCCCAGTACCTGCGCTGAGTACCGACTCCATAGTTGCTCAACTGATCGAGCAAAAAACGAGTCCAATTGCTCCTCCGTTAGCCACGGACGGTTCTGACGTGTGTACTCAATCGGTAGTCCATACAGTTCGTCTTCGTCGCTGACGTGAAGGCGAGATGTTGGCAGATACTCATGTGCCCAGCGACTTGAGGAAGCTTCCTTAGGCGTCGCCGGAGTGCAAGTCCAGGTTAGTCCTTCCTCGGGCCTTATTTCTTCTTCAGCCGTAACGACTTCGCGCCCAATCGTCAGTTCTCGATGTATTACACGCCTACCCCGAGAACCAGTATCTCTTGCTACTCCTATCTTCTTAATTGACCGCGTGAATACCTTTTTCCAAGTCATGGAATAGATGCTGACTTCGGCCGCGGTGAATGGAACGGCAGCGAGAATTTTCGTATTGTTTGCCATCGCGGCATGGAAGATCTTAAGAAGGGAAGTCTTGCCGCTTCCGTTCAAGCCGAAGAAGATGTTTGTGTCACGGTTCAACTCAAGCTCAAGCGGTTTTTTCCTCCCAGTTAGCCCTTCAACCCTGAAAGATACGATATGAGACATGGTGATGTCCTTTCTTGCGGGCTAACCGTAAGTGCTCGTATAGTTGATTAGGTTTCACTGAGCCCAACAAATATTATATATGGTTTATGCATCTCTGCAAATTTTATCATAACCACTCGTATTTTTCACCCGTTTAGTATTCTTCTCACTATATCATGACTTTTAGTATGATACAAGAAACTCGATAACTTCACTTTATTAATTCACTCGTCTTAACAGTTATCAAATGAAACAAACGGTCTGAGTGCAGCCTTATAGTGTGTTGATTCAGGAAGAAGTTCTCGCGTTCTCAGCAGTCATGACAATCCGTCTAAAATCTTAATCAAAAAATGATTCTGTTCACGGTTTGTTCACGGTTTTATTTTACATAATAATTTGGTAAGTGGTTGATATTAAATGATTTGTTTGGTGCCGAAGGCGGGATTTGAACCCGCACGGGTTACCCCACACGCCCCTCAAACGTGCGTGTCTACCAGGTTCCACCACTTCGGCACAAGATGATTATATTACAACAATAACAGACGGGTTTTCAAGGTGCATATAAAGTTTAAAGCTTTATTCAATCAGCTTTCTGTTGATTTTTATTTTTAAGGATTTTTTATAGCCTTCAATGAACGATTTTACGGCCTTCCCTTTTTTGTCTCCCATCATGGCCTGCCTTATCATATCCGCCGCCTGTTCATTGCCGGAGGGCCGGGGCAGTTGTATATCCAGGGCTGTGGCGTCAACGGACAATTCAACGAGCCGCCTCATTTTTTCATAGGTCAGTTCCTGCCTTTTCATATTTTCGTAAACCTCCGGGGTTATCCTGTTCAGTCTCAACCTGTTGATGTATACCTCCTTGTCGAAAACCCCGTTCTTTAAAAAAGCGCGCTCACCGGAGATGGAATCCTGAAGCTCTTCGTCGCTTACGCTGATACCCGCTTCTTTTGAAGCTATCAGAAGGATCTTTTCATCCATGAGGGAATCCAGGACTTTTTCTTTAAGATCTTTCTGCATTTTCTCATTAAAGGTGTCTTTATAGACCTCTTTATAAAAACGGAATGTACTGTCATAGGCTTTCCAGTATTCCTCAACGGTAATCTTATGTTGCCCCACCTCGGCGATAACCTCTACGCCGCCGTTTTGATCCACGGTGCCTACGCCCCAGAAAACGAACGTTATAATGATAATAAAAAAAAGCACATAAAAATATTTTGCATGCTTGCGCATTGCCTGTAGCATCTTTTAATACCTCCGTATAAAATAATCATTCAGGATGTCTCCATGGTCAAAAGCAATCCGTCCGGGAAGATTGCCTGTACTGCAAATGCCGATCTCCCTGGCAGGTAGGGGATTCCGTCGGTTAAGGCCGGACTTCAAAGTCCAACTCTACATCTCTTTCAGGAACAATGGTTGAAACGGCATGTTTGTAAATAAGCGACTGGGAAATATCTTTCACAAGGATTACGAAATTATCAAACCCTTTTATCATGCCTTTCAGCCTTACACCGTTAGTAAGATAAATGATTACAGGAGTCTTGTCCCTTCTTAACTGGTTCAGATAGGTGTCCTGAAGGTTCAGACTTTTATTGGGATTGCTCATACATGCGCTCCTTTAAGTAGTTTCATTCTAACATAAATTATTTCTCTCAATATTGCAAGGCTTTCAGGAGATTTGCATGTTATACCCGGTCCCGAGAATATCACAAACACGATCAAGGATTATCGAATTGTCGGAGATTCCTGTTATATCGACCCAGGAAATACCCTCTTCTTTCCTGAACCATGTGAATTGTCTCTTGGCATATCTTTTAGATCCCCGCTTTATGAGTCTGACAGCTTCGTCGCGGGAAATCCCGCCCTGAAGATACATTGCGATCTCTTTGTAACCGATAGCCTGCATCGAAGGCAACGGAGACACGAAGGAGGCTTCTATCAGGTGCAAAACATTTTTCACCTCTTCCTCAAGGCCGTTCGCTATCATTTCATCAACCCGCTTCTCTATAAGGCTGTAAAGCTCTTTTCTGTCTCTTGAGAGACCGATCTTAATGAATTCGTAAGGAAGCGGCTGTGTAAACCGTTTCTGCATATCGGAAATGTTCGAGGCGCTTTTCAGGGAAACCTCCAGGGCCCTTATAATCCTTCTTGTATCGTTAGGCGTTATCTTCCCTGCAGCCTCGGGGTCAAGCTCTCCGAGATACTTATAAAGCGAGCCGTTTTCCGCCTTTTCTCCGGCGAGGAGACTTTCCCGCAATGACCAGTCTGCGGAAGGTCCGCTGAAAATACCTCGTGTCATTGCCTTGATATACAAACCTGTGCCTCCCGCAACAATCGGGATTTTCCCTTTCCGGTGAAGCCCTTCAATAATGGGAACAACCGCGTCAATATATTTACCGGTACTATAAGACTCCCGGGGTCCAACTATGTCTATCATGTGATGTTTTACCATGGCCCTTTCATCGGGAGTCGGTTTTGCAGTTCCGATATCCATATGCCTGTAAATCTGCATGGAATCGGCGCTGATTATATCCGTATCAAGCTTTTTTGCAAGCAGGAGCGAGACGCCTGTCTTCCCGACGCCGGTTGGGCCGAGGAGTATAATGACCTTATTCATTTCCGTTTGAACATCTTCTTCAGATCGTCTAAGGAAAAGAAAAGTCTTGTGGGTCTTCCATGGGGGCACTGGTCGGGGTGAGCGGTCTGTTCAAGGTCGGCAATTAGTGCGGAGACCGCTTCCTGATTTAATATCCGTTTCCCTCGTACCGAACTGTGGCAGGCAATACGTGCGGCAAGGGCTTCTTTGAGGGATTTGTCGGGGGCAATGCCTTCGCGGATGCACGAGGCTATATCGGAGAGGATCCCCCTCAGATCGGCTTCTTCCAAAGCATCCGGCAGGGAGCGGACAATGACCGTATTATGTCCGAAATCGTCTGCCTCAATGCCAAAATCCGCGAGAAGATGGTTGTTTTCAAGGATGACTCTGTATTCATTGTGAGATAACTTTACCTGTCTTGGGAACAGGAGCTGGTGGGCATTCAGGTTTATGCCTCTGAGGAATCTTTCATAGAGGACCCTTTCATGGGCGGCGTGGTGGTCTATTAATGTTAGACCGCCTTTGCCGGATATAGCGACAAAGGTGTCTCCGAGATAGATAAACGGTATCGACGGCTTATAAGGAAAATCCAGCGGTTCGGCGATCATTTGAGCTTGTGGGATAAAGGACGACGGTTGAAAAGACGAATACTCTGCCGGGAACGGTTTGGAAGGACCCTTATCAGTCGGTTCAAAAAACTGCCCGGTATATTCAATCCTGTCGCCTCTCACCGCTTCGCCAATGCTTGCGGACACCAGACGATAAACAGGTTCTTTATCTTCAAACCTTACCTCACGCTTTGCCGGATGGACGTTGAAATCCACTTTACGGGGGTCGATTTCAAGACAGACAAAGAAGACGGGATGCCGGTCGTGGGGAAGAATCCCCTCATATGCTTTATATACTGCTGAAGAAATGGAATAGTCTTTTACCGGCCTCGAATTTATAAAGATGAACTGATGGGATTTCATATTCCTGAAGTTATTGGTTTTTGAGACAAAGGCGGTCATCGTGACGCCTTCTATACCTGCAGAGACCTCCATCAGCCCGTTCAGGAACTCATCACCGTAAACCTGCAGGATACGTTCTTTCATGCCTGAAGCTGCCGGAAGGTTTATGGTTTCCCTGTTGTCCGTTGTAAGACTGAAGCCTATATGAGGGTGAGACAAAGCCTCTTTTGTAACGGTATCTATTATATGAAAAAGCTCGGTGTTGTTCGATTTCATGAACTTTTTTCTTGCAGGGGTGTTGAAGAATATGTCCCTTACCTCAATGGACGTCCCTGCCGAAGGCGAATCTTTAATCTCTTTTATCTCACCCCCCGCTATTTCAACGGATATTCCGCTTACAGAGTCTTTCAATCCCGTGATGATTTTCACTTTAGAGATGGAGGCAATGGAAGGGAGGGCCTCGCCCCTGAACCCCATTGTTTTGATATTGAACAAATCATCTTCAGTGGAAAGCTTGCTTGTGGCATGACTTTCAAAGCAGAGGAGCGCATCTTCCCTGTCCATGCCGGACCCGTTGTCGGACACTCTCATGAGACGTTTACCTCCATAGAGAACGTCTATGCTTATATCCGTGCTCCCCGCATCTATGGAGTTCTCGATGAGTTCCTTGACGACTGAGGCAGGTCTTTCCACGACCTCCCCTGCTGCAATCTTGTTCCTTAAATCAGGAGGAAGGATTTTTATCAGCGGCATATGACATTTTAACCCAAATCCGGCAGGTAAGCAAAGGACCTTTTAATCGGCTTATGGTCTGAATTGTCTGTTTTGTGTATAATTCTAAAAAGACTGATAAATGGAGGTCAGGCATGGACATAAAGGCGTTTGTTCTCAATAAAGCATTGGAGGCAAAGGAAGGGGCAAGGGCTTTGGCCAAGGCGTCATCAAAACAGAAAAATGCCGCCCTGATCGGAATGGCTGAGGCATTAAAAAAAAGATCGAAGGACCTGATTTCAGAAAATAAGAAAGATATCAAATACGCGGAAGGCAAAGGGCTTTCAAAGGCATTGATCGACAGGCTTACTTTAAACGAAAAGCGTGTCAATGAAATGGCCGCCGGACTGATTGAAGTTGCAGCCCTTCCCGACCCGGTAGGTGAAATAATAAAAATGCGGCAGAGGCCTAACGGGATGACTGTCGGAAAGATGCGCGTCCCTATCGGTGTTATCGGTATCATTTACGAATCAAGGCCGAATGTTACGGCGGATGCAGCGAGCCTCTGTATGAAGGCAGGCAATGCCGTTATCCTCCGGGGCGGGTCCGAGGCAATCAATTCAAACAAAGCCATTGTTAAGGTCCTTAAGGAGGCTGCAAAAAAAGAAGGCCTTCATGAGGGTATAGTAACTTTTATCGATACTCCTGACAGGCAAGCGATTATGGAAATGCTCAAGCTTGAGGGCATAGTGGATCTCATAATCCCGAGGGGAGGAGAGGCTTTAATCAGAGCGGTCGCCGAGAATTCGAGGATCCCCGTACTCAAGCATTACAAAGGCGTTTGCCATGTGTTTGTTGACAGGGGCGCTGATTTAAAAATGGCTGAAGACATCTGTTTTAATGCAAAGGTGCAGAGGCCCGGGACCTGTAATTCAATGGAGACGATGCTTGTTGATAAAAAGATTGCAAAGGCATTTCTGCCCTCCATGATAAAGCGCTTCAAAGAAGCGGGCGTGAAAATAAAGGGATGTCCTCTGACAAAGAAGATGGACGCATCTCTTGAAAAGGCGCAGGAAGAGGACTTTTACAGAGAATACCTTGACCTTATTGTGAACGTCAGGGTAGTCGATGATATAGAGGAAGCAATGACGCATATAGCAAAATACAGTTCCGCCCATTCTGATGCTATTGTGACAAAGGACTATGATAAGGCAATGCGGTTTCTTAAGGAGGTCGATTCCTCGGCAGTGTTTGTCAACGCCTCTACAAGATTAAACGACGGCTTCCAGTTCGGCCTCGGCGCCGAGATAGGCATCTCTACCGATAAAATACATGCACGGGGTCCTATGGGACTCGAAGAGCTTACCTGTACTAAGTTCATAGTACTCGGCAATGGGCAGCTAAGGGAATAATGTATTGAAGGTCGGCGTCTTTGGCGGGACTTTTAACCCTATACATAATGGACATCTGAGGGCCGCGGAAGAAGTCCGGGAGAAGCTTGGGTTTGACAGGATACTTTTTATCCCGTCAGGCAAGCCTCCCCTTAAAACAAAAGATATTGCAGTTGCCGCGCATCGATTCGAGATGGCGAGGCTTGCCATTCTTGATAATCCTTTTTTTGAGATTTCCGATATTGAAACAAAGCGTGCAGGAAAGTCTTATACCGTAAAGACAATAGAGGAATTGAAAAAGGCATATCCTTCCAGGGAGTTTTACCTGATCCTCGGAATAGACGCCTTCCTCGATATTCCGAACTGGCGGCATCCCGAGCGGCTGATTGCCCTTGCCAATTTTGTCATCATTTCCAGACCGGGGTCCAGGTTTGCGGATTTAAGGCTGTCGCCTTATATAAGAAAGACAAACCGGCATACCCTAAAAAGGATTGATGACTTAAAACAAGATGTCTATGCAACAGCATTAGAAAGCGGCAAGGAGACGGTTCTCCTCGGAATTACACCTATTGGGATATCGTCAACCAATATCAGGGATGCTTTAAAAGATGGGAAAAGTATAAAATATTTGTTGCCGGCGGAAGTCCAATCCTATATAATTAGAAATAAGGTATATAAAAGCTGAAATTTGGCATACTGATTTTTTGACTTTAAACTATGCACTTTTAACTATATGCCATTTTCATTTGAAGGGAGGGAAAAACTTTAGAAAGCAGAGATAAGTCCCTTGCGGCAGCAAGGGCGGCATTAGACAAAAAAGCAAAAGACATCCTTATCCTCGATTTACAAGGCCTGACTACCATTGCAGATTATTTTGTAATCTGTTCGGGACAAAGCACCACACAGGTAAAAGCAATCCAGGAGCAGATAGTAGCAAAAATGAAAGAGGCGGGTATTAGTCCCCGGGGGGTCGAAGGTATGACTTACAGCCACTGGGTACTCGTAGACTACGGAGACGTTATTATCCACATCTTTGAAGAGGAAACAAGGACATTCTATGAACTTGAGAAACTGTGGATCGATGCTAAAAGAATTCCGGTGGAGTAAAAGCTGCATCCATGAGTAAGCTAAGCGTATTTTTATTCATCGTATTCCTTGCAATCCTCGGCTTATTTGCCATTTTCAATCAAAACATTACAGTGGTCAAGGTACCTTTTGGCCAGGCATATGAAACCCCTGCCATAGCTCTTATCCTGATTTCAATTGCTGCAGGCGCCTTTGCCATGCTTTTATTCTTTATGGTAAGAGACACAAAAAGATATGTGGATTCCTATCAGTATCAGAAAAAGCAGAAAAAGGATGCAAAGATCCAGGACTTGTACTCAAAGGCATTGAACTATATCTTTGCGCATCATAACAGGACCCAGGCAAGAGATCTGCTAAAAGAGATACTAAAAGAAGACCCCGAGCATCTTAATGCGTTATTGCAACTCGGAGATATCGCGGCGTCGGAGGAAGATTTTCAAAAGGCCCGGGAGTATTATCAGCAGGCAAGAGACCTGAATCCGAGGAATATCGATGTGCTTTTGTCCCTTGAAGGTCTCATGGAAAAGACCGGCAGGCTTGCCGACGCCCTCAGGTATATTGAGGAAATCCTCGACCTGGACGATGAAAACCTTACCGCTTTATATAAAAAGAGGGACATCTTCGAAAAACAGGAAAAGTGGGATGATCTTGTCCTTGTTCAAAAGACAATCCTGAAAAATGAACATGCTGAAAAGGACAAGATACGGGAGAGGCAAAACCTTGTCGGATATAAATATGAGTATGGCAGGTACAGCCTCGAAAACGGAGACCTTGAAAAGGCCAAAAAGGCTTTCAGGACCGTCCTGAGATTAGAAAAGGATTTAATCCCGGCGAACCTTGGGCTTGCAGAAGTGCTTTTACAGGAAGGCGAAGCAGAAGAGGCTATTAATCTGCTTGAAAAAGTCTATGAACAGACCTCATCCATGATCGTTCTCCTGAGGCTTGAAGACATGCTGATAAGCGTAGGCGAACCCCTCAGACTTATAAGAATATATAAAAACAAAATATCAAGAAACCCCCAGGACCAGCTCATTAAGTTTTTTTTGGGAAGACTTTATTACAGGCTTGAAATGATCGATGACGCCTTTGAAACCATGACCTCCATTGATATAGCCGGCACCGCCAATCCGGCAATGCATCAGCTTATGGGCAACCTCTATATGAAGCGGAACCAGATAGACAAGGCCGTGCATGAATTCAAGAGGGCATTGGAGTCCCATGAATGCGCCTTCAGCCTCTCATATGTCTGTGAAGACTGCGGATATATCTCCTCCGAGTGGTCGGGGAGATGTTCTAATTGTAAAAAATGGAGCACCTACCGGCTGAACCTCTTGGCCTGAGACCTTCAGTTTCCTGCTTATCTTTCCAACTTCATATTTTACCGGTCTGTGACCCGGTTTATAGCAGGAAATAACCGTAGTGGACGTTGCCAATTTAAATAATTGATTATTTATTTCTTGCGCCATCGTTCTGTATCTACCAAAGAACTCACCGCCAGTCATTTGAGGAGGATTATGTTCATTTATTCTATAAGTTCATTTTTAATGAACAGCAAATATTACTGAACATACCAAAAAAGTTTATATGTAAACCTTTAGGGTCGGTTGGCTCGCTCAGAAGGTTTAAATATAACCTATTGGATTCAAAAATAATTCTCACATATAAGATTTTTATTCCAGAACTTGACTTTTGTTCATTATTTTGCTATGTTCATATTAAATGAACATAATGAATAAGTGAACAAGGCTATGGATAGAAATAATAGAGATACACAAGAAGAAATTTTTCACCTTGCCATTGAGGCGTTTCGAAAAAACGTTCCTGTGCAGACCGAGATTGAGACGTTAGCGCTGGAGCCTAATTTCGTGCTTGAATTTCGGCCGGACCGGCGAATAAAGATGATAGTGCAGGAGAAGGCTCTGGATTATTATGCCGAAATAAGAACAACCATTACGAAACCACACAAGCTTTTATTGCTGATGCATAAAGAGAAATTAAACAACCCTCTTTTATTGGTCGCAAAATATGTAAATGCACAGATGGCAGAGCAGCTTAGGCTTGATGGTATAGAATTCATTGACACAGCCGGCAACGCCTTTATAAACCAGCCGCCAATATATATTTTTGTGAAGGGTAACAGACCGCCGGAGGATGTCAGAAAAGCTCCGCTCAAAAGAGCATTCAAGCCTGCAGGTCTCAGAATCATTTATGCTTTCCTGTGCAACCCCGGCTTAGAGAATAAGACGTACCGGGAGATAGCTGCTGCAACAGACGTCGCCCTCGGTACTGTCGACTGGATTATGAAAGAACTAAAGGACCTTGGTTTTCTTCTTGATATGGGGAAGCGAGGGAATAAACTGACCCGGAGAGAAGATCTGTTGCAAAGGTGGGTTACAGCATATCCGGAACAACTGAGACCAAAGCTAATCCTCGGTCGATATAGAGGCGAATATGGATGGTGGCAACAGAAGAAACTTGACCCGATGGCGGCACAGTGGGGTGGAGAGGTTGCTGCTGAAAGGCTCACACATTACCTTAAACCTGAGGTTATCACGATATATACAACGACCCAGCAACTCAATCAGCTGTTACTCAAGAACAGACTCAGGAAAGATCCTGAAGGAGATGTTGAAATCCTCGAAAGATTCTGGAAGCCTGTTGAAATGTGGCAATATGAAGACCTTGTGCATCCGATCCTTATTTATGCAGACCTCCTGGCAACCGGGAATCAGAGGAATATTGAGACAGCGAAGATGATCTATGAACAACATATCATTCGACTTATCAGGGAAGATTGATCAACAGACCGTAGAAGCCCTTGCTATGGTAAAGAGGATTGCCGATTCTTTGAGCATTCCGTTTTTTGTGGTTGGCGCTTCCGCAAGGGACTTCATTCTTAAATATTGCTACGGCATCGAATCGCCAAGGATGACGAGAGACATAGACCTCGGAGTTGAAGTTGCCAGTTGGGAGCAGTTCAACCAGTTGAAGGGAACATTAATAGCAACGGGCAAATTCTATCCTGCAACGGAACAACAAAGGCTCAGCTTCGATTCCGCCATGATCGATATAGTTCCCTTCGGAGCTATTACTGATGAAAACAGGCAGATCAGTTGGCCGCCGGAGCATGAGATTTTCATGAGTTTAGTCGGGTTTAAGGAGGCTTATGAATACTCAATTACAGTCAGGCTAAGCTCTGATCCTGAACTCGACATTAAGTTGCCAACCTTGCCAGGTCTGGCGATCATGAAAATTATTTCCTGGAAAAAGAAATATCCTGAGCGGAAGAAAGATGCTGAGGATCTGTTGCTCATTATGCATAAATATGAAGAAGCCGGTAACTTTGACAGGCTTTACGATAAAGAGCAGGATCTGCTGCAGGAAGAGAAATTTGACACGAGGCACGCCGGTATCAGACTGCTTGGCCGGGATATGGCAAAGATTGCCGAACCAGAAACACTGAACATCATCAAGACCATTTTATACAGTGAAACAGAGGAGCAGTCTCGATACAGATTGGTCACTGATATGATCATAGGCTCTCTCACTTTTGATCGTCATTTTGAAGAAGTATTGCTTCATGTTGAGAAACTGAGAAAAGGGATTGACGAGGCCGGCAAAAAATAAATCATTTTAATCACATCGTTCCCTACAAATTCACCAATTGAGGAAAAGCATGAAACTTCGTAACTTACCGATTTAAATGGTGCCGGTGGTGGGAGTTGAACCCACACGGAGTTGCCCCCACCGGATTTTGAGTCCGGCGCGTCTGCCAATTCCACCACACCGGCAACTATTGATTTTAAAGGATTTCCAGTGCTCCGGTCAATTACTCATGACTCCGCATGTAGCAGAATTGTAGCAGTTATCGAGCACCTCAACACTTGATCTCAAACTTTCAGGGTAATGATGTGCATATCTCATAGTCATTGTAATAGTTTTATGACCAAGCAACTCTTTCACCTTATACAAATCTACTCCATTTTGCACAAGCCTTGTTGCAAAACTATGCCTCAAATCATGAAATCGAAAATCCTTTAAATTTACTTTTTCAACGACCTTATCAAATGCATGTCTTACGCTGCTTTTTGATATTGGAAAAACTCTGCCAGATATATCCCTTATGTTCATTTCCTTGAAGAGATTAACAAGAGTATTAGACATAGGGATACTTCGCATTTCCCCGTTCTTTGACTTTACAATTCTAATGAGTCTCTTCAACAGGTCAACATTTTGCCATCTTAGATCAAGAATTTCACCTCTACGCATACCGGTATGCAAAGCAACCATAATTAAAGACCTCAGCCAAAAAGGATTTGTAGCTTTCTCTAATAGAAGTTTTTCTTCTTCCATTGTGAGCCACCTGACTCTTGCGTTACTGTTGCCGACTGAAAACGACAATCTGCTTACCGGATTATCCTTACACCATTCCCATTCCTTGATAGCAACATTGAACATTCTTCTAAGTAAAGCCAATTCCTGATAAACTGTAGCAGGCTTAACCGATTTAAGACGCATATTCCGATACTCAGCGATAGCCTTAGTCGTGATTTGAGCAATCATGTAACCTGAAAAGAACATCATTAGAGTTTTCACTGTAAGTGTATCTCTTGAGTGAGCATGTTCTTTAAGGTATTTATCTGTCATGTCCTGAAATTGAATAGTCTTTGCTTTTGCCGTCTCAAAGTATCTGCCTTCTATAATATCAGTAAGAACTTTTGCATAGAGTTTTTCAGCAAGCTTTCTATTATCAGTTTTAAGAGATTCCTGAATCCTCTTGCCCTCATATGTGATACTGAACCAGAAGAATTTACCTCTATGGTAAAGCCCCATTTATTTTCTACCCCCTTTCCTGGGACTTCTGGCTTGGGTAAAAGGATTATAACTTGAAAGAGATTCTTTTTTACAGGACTTAATCCAATTGATAATGTCATCAATATCAAACCTCAGAGAGCCATTAAGCTTGATAGACGGTATTTGCCCTAACTCCGCCCATTGATAGAGCGTAGAAGGCTTTACGTTGAGAATTTCCGATACTTCCTTGACTCCGACCAGTTTCATATCAGAAAGGCTTCTTCTTTACTGCAATCGCTAAAACCTCTTCTATAGATTGCAGGGGCTTTTGATAATATGGATTTGATTCATCCATATCCAACCGGAAATCCGCAGGGAAACCATAATCAGTTGAACTCTTTTCATCAGGATCATTAGTTATCAGTGATACTCCGATATTTCTGAACAAAGCCAAGGCCCTGTAATAGATATTTCTCTCATAGGCTTGCCTTGCATATGACTGGCCCTGATTGACGATTGTATAGTAGACTGCAATAAATGTTGATGCCTGCTTTTTTGTACAGTTTTTTCTGATAAGATTCTCGACAGCCAGACTTTGTGTAACCTTGCTTGATGTTCCAGACAGCAGTTTTGCCGTTATCCTTTCCATCTCTGATTTGCAATCGAATATGTCTATCAGATTCTTGATCTGCGGATAACCCTCAAAGGTTTTGATCTTCATTTCTTCAAGGGCATTGTCGTTTTCCGGCATGAACATTCTATCAGCTATTGTCTCAAGTTTCAGTTTGATTCGAGCGACCTCTTTGTCTATCTTGGCTGTCCTTTCAGGCTGGCAATCCGGCGACGACTTTTCTTCATTCAGGCGATCAATCTGATGTTTCAGATAGTTCAGATGTATTTCTTCACCCCTATCAAAAGACGTTTTCTCAGGTTTTCTATTGTATTGATTTGTAATGTACCTGATTCGGAGTTTGTGTTCTGCTTCAAGCCTCAGGATGTTTCTGGACTGCTCAGAGAGTTTTTTAGACAGCTCAATATTTTCAACAAACCGTTCTTTATCATGTTTTTTAAATTCTGGCCCCTTCGCATACACCTTAAAGGTGTTTTGCTGAGAAGGAAAATAAATGCCGGAGTCCCCATACCTGATCGGCTCTCGCCTTGGGTAATCCAGTTTAGACAGAAAGGAAATATAGTTTCTTACCTCTTGTTCACTGGCTAAGATATAATTAGCGCAGGTATCAATCCTGTAGCAGTACCATTCATTCATATCCGGCAGGACACATTCATACTTCTCTTCAAATGCCTTCTTTGCCTCATATATTGCGTCATAGATTAACGCAATGCCGACAGATTGAAGGTTATGACCTATCAGTATTTTCGGTATGGAGAATTCCAGTTTAACATGTGGAATGCCTGACTTCTTAACCGGCTGGTTTTTTCTCGCATTAGTCAGACTTTTTGAAGAGTCCTCAGGCTTGAGATAGTCCCAATATTCATCAGAAATTCCGTAACTGACTTTGTAATTACTTGAATGATTTGTCTGCCCGTTGTCATATTCAAACTCAAGCTCCCCTGTGTCCTTGTCTACCCTTTTTGTATTACGAGTCTTCTCTTTGATCTTTTCATAAGTGTCATAATCGATAATGGCCTTGAATCCCATGGTATCAATCATGATTCTTACCCATAAGACATTCGTCCGGTGTTACTATACTACCGGACGCCCTGATATCTGAGGCAATGCCTATGCCAGCCAATAGGCTTGGCATAGGCATTGCCTCCGCTGATCTTAAGGAGAAGGTCAGGCTATGTTCAATTGACTGATAGTTTCGTGCGTCATTCATGGTGATATATTTTCACCTGAAGACCGCTTAACAGTCTCGGACATTGTCTGATGCCTTTGATGTCCGATTAAGTCTATAGCTTTTTTGCGGACAAAACTTAATCTTTAGTAGGGAAAGCACTAAGAGCGGTTACTGTGGCTTTGTCAAATCGATTTAGAGCGGTTAAAGAGGGCGGAGCTAATACTGAGGCAGGGGTAGAATCTACACTTTCACTACAGTTAACGGTGTTTGAGAATCTTCAAAGAGAGGCTTTATCTCTCTATCTACAAATTTTCTGAATGTCTCTGGATCATCCTGAACCCTGATGCCGCTATCTTCCAAGAGTTCTATGCGTTCATCATTCTCTAACTCCCTAAACCCATACCGCCAGAACAGAAGTAACACAATTATTATGTGGCCATATATTCTCCTGTTATCAAGTGGAGGGGTTCTGATAGCTTTGGCCATTTTCTTAAAGAATTTTTCATCGCCTGCAAGTTGAGCTTTTCTTATCATCTCCTTGGCCCACTTGCACTCTACCGCTGTCCGGTCAATTTGAAGTATTTTGAAAAATGACTGTTCATCTCCGCCCTTTGCGGCTTTCATTAATTCAGGAAGTTGCTTCTTGAACACTAAAAGACATATGACATTATAGACGGATAGCAGGAAATTCATAATGAAAGATGGCCGCAATACCTTTTTTATAGTGCTTTTATCCATATCTTTAAAGTTGTTTTCGGTTTCAATCAAGGCAGTATGTAACTCTAACAAAGCTAAATGCCCTATAAATCTTTTCACTTCTTCTTTCCATCTTTCAGGCGTCATATCCTTAAAATAATCACAACTGATCTTGTCTGAATAATAAGGCTCAAAGACTTTCTTGTAATACTTCTGACTATCTTCGGAGAGTGTTTTCACGCTATCAAAAATATCTTTTCTGAGATCACTTTGCTTTCTGTTTCTCTCTGCTGCGGGCATGGTCTTCGATCTCGCAAAATTTATTATTCGTTCCTTTGTCATTTCCTTTTCGTAATTCAATATCCAGCCATGTTGCACTTTGCAAAAGTTCTTGAGATACTCTTCATTCAAGACCAGCCATCCGGTATTAGATATCAACTCCACACTATCAAAGAACTTCACAAATTTTCCGATAATGCTGTCGAAAGCCGGATCGACTTTTTCTTTCCACGACGATGAATTTGATTTCATGCAGAATTATAACAAACTTTTACAGAACTTGATTTTGCGGGGTACACCTACAATGCAGCGAAATTAAGAAGAGCCAAAAAATCATGAATTAGCTTTATTGTGAATTCTTTTGTGCAAAATCATGAAATTCTACAAGGCGCTGCCCATCAACTTCTGCTTTCAGAATTGAGGAGCATTCTTTTACACGACTGTAAACATAATCTGCACATTGTATCCCTTGTTCATTACTACCGTATAACATCCCTTCTTCTGCAGTATTTGTAGCTGATTCTATTTTTTCTAAAATACCTGGGCTAAGTACTGTGAAATACTTATTTAGAAAGTCTTGTAATGATTCATAAGTTTTTTCTAATCCATTTGCCATTTCTTCACGTGCTTCATGCCAATCCATATCAGGATGACGATATGGCGGCATCATATCCACTTTAAGTTTATAGAGTTCTTGGGATGCTTCGTATTGTCTTTGAAAAAAGAACTCCGAATTTTTGATTTTCTGTTTATGAACTTCGAGATATTGACTAAGTTGGCTCTCTATAGATTTTAATTTTGCTTGGTTCTCTGATTTCTCTGATTCCAATTTGCTGTCTAAGTATCGCTTCCCAATCCATCCTAGAACAAGAGTCATTAATCCTTGGATGCCAAAAGTTTTGAGTATTTCGGTGATTTCGTTAAAGTGATCCATTCTTACCTCTTGTTCGATAACATTATGTTCATTTTAGGTTTAACGTTTGCCTTAACCAGCGCGGGCAATGACCAATGCCAAAACCAAACCAGCGTTATTCTATATCTGGTTGAAAGCTTTGTTATGTCTATTTTTTACCCATCGGGCCTTTTTTCTTATTAATTGTCTTAACTAATTTCTTGATGTGATCTTGCTTTTTGTATAAAAGTTCTCTCAGCATTTCGTCCATAATTTCATAGGCATCCATAACATCATCTACAGTAATTTCCTTGTCACTGTGACTTCCAGCATTACCAAGCCATTTTATGGCAAGACAAAAATCTTTGAGATTTTGATATTTGACTGAAATTAGATCGATACGCTTGTGCAAACTTAAGAAGATTTTTTTTCTATTTTTGGTTTCATATCTCTTGACTTTCATAAATGTAAGAAGGTCTTCCAATGCTATTCTAATGTGATTAGACGCTGACGGTGGATTGCAAAAAAATAACTCAAATGATTGATTAATCTCTTTGACAACGTCTTTTGGGGTACCCGCTGGAAGAGAAAACAATTTCAGATGAGGATGAAAGTATTTTGGGCGAAAGAAATCAAAATAATTCTGTACTGGCTCTCCATTAGAATCGTAATCAAAATCGACTTCAACGAACCCCTCGCCAGAATTAGCCACAATATCTTTGCATGCTACATTGGAGCATACCAATAAGCAAGAATACACATATTCAATCCATTGAGGGTCCCAATCCTGATGTCCGTGAGCTTTTTCTGAATCAAAAGTCTCGACAGCATTGAAAGAATCATTTCTAATACTCAAGGTGCCTTTTCCGCATGTCGGGCATATCCATCGTGGAAGATGTTCACTTCGAAATGGCAGCTTATATAGTTTTCTGTCCATATTTATTCATTTAAAATATAATTTGTTTATTCTATAGTTGATAGCATTATAGAGAATAACGAACATGTAGTCAATTCAACAGTCCAATGGGGCCAGATGTGTAGCCTTATCAATAAGAAGCCGATGAAATAGGCAGCATTTTGAAGTCCCGTTATTTTGCAGCCAAATAGTTTCCAAATATACTCATCACCAGATTGTCTAATTCACGAAATGTTGACTTCAGGAAATTATTGAGACGGTGTCTTTCACCTCCTACAAAGAAAGAGCTTTGATAGAGCTTTTTAACAATAAAAATCAACACGCATAACCGTTTCCAGCATAAAAGAAGATTTGATATACTTTTAGCAAATTAGAGTTTGGAACTCAAATTGAATGGCTTATATTAAACGGTTTATCCCTATTTTCTTGATTATAACTCTATACTTTGATAGGCTTATTCAATATCTTATCATGAGAACAAAAAACTCAATTATATTTTTTTTAGTTTTCTCTCATAAAAAAAGGGATTTCTTGCTTAGTCTGTTAATTTCACTAATCATGCTATCACTTTCACCTGTTATTTGCCTTGCTGATGCCGATATAATTTTTAAGGAAAATAGCAAGGCTGTAGTAGTAATTTATGCCTATGATAAAGAGGGCAACCCAATTAATCAGGGCAGCGGCTTTATTGTAAGAGAAGATGGAGCTGTCGTAACAAACTATCATGTAATAAGCAACGCAGCATTTATCAAGATAAAGGCAGGGGCTAATAAGGTTTTAAATGTTGAAGGGCTGCTTTATATAGACAAGGAAAACGACCTTGTAATACTGAAAGCCGATGACAAGAACCTCCCAACAGTGAAGCTTGGAGATGCAGACAATGTAGGTATAGGAGAAAAAGTCTATGTTATCGGTAGTCCTCAAGGATTTGAGAATACAATCTCAGATGGAATATTAGGCGGGATTAGAGAGATTGGGACTAACATGAAAATTTTTCAGATAACAGCTCCCATTTCAGAAGGCAGCAGTGGAGGGCCTGTCTTTAACAAAAATAGTGAAGTTATTGGCATTGCGACATTTATCATAAAAGAAGCACAGAACCTTAATTTTGCGATGCCTGTGAATGTCATAAAGGATAAAATTTTAATTAAAAAAGCTATTGCTTTGCAGGATGCAGGTATTGAGGACTATACAAAATCAGCTGGGTATTGGCTCTATCTTGGGTATTATTATGACGAATCAGGCAAGTATAAAGAGTCTATAGAAGCCTACAAGCAGGCTATACGGATTAAGCCTGATTATGCTGAGGCGCACTATAATCTTGGTGTTACCTATGGCAATTTAGGCATGAACAGAGAGGCAATAGACGCAGTTAAGCAAGTTATAAGGATTAGACCTGATTATGCTGAGGCGCACTATAATCTTGGTCTTACCTATTACAAGTTAGGCATGAACAGAGAAGCGATAGAGGCTTACAAGCAAGCTATAAGGATTAAGCCTGATTATGCTGAGGCGCACTATAATCTTGGTGTTACCTATGGCAATTTAGGCATGAACAGAGAGGCAATAGACGCATTTAAGCAAGCTATAAGGATTAAGCCTGATTATGCTGAGGCGCATCATAATCTTGGTTTTACCTATTACAAGTTAGGCATGAACAGAGAGGCAATAGAGGCTTCCAAGCAGGCTATTCGGATTAAGCCAGATTTAGCTGAGGCCCGTAATAATCTTGGAGTTTTATATGGCAATTTAGGCATGAACAGAGAGGCAATAGACGCATTTAAGCAAGCTATACGGATTAAGCCTGATTATGCTGAGGCCCATAATAATCTTGGGTATTATTATGACGAATCAGGCAATTATAAAGAGTCTATAGAAGCCTACAAGCAGGCTATACGGATTAAACCTGATTTTGCAATGGCTCATAACAATCTTGGTGCTACCTATGGCAAGTTAGGCATGGATAAAGAAGCGATAGAAGCTTACGAGCAAGCTATTCGGATTAAACCTGATTTTGCAATGGCCCATTATAATCTTGGATTTTACTGCCTTATTTTGAATGATAGAGGCTCAGCTTTAAATGAATATAAAATATTGAAAGACCTTGACACTGAAAAGGCTAATAAATTATTCAATCTGATTTATAAGTAAGTTAAATAAAATTTACTAAACACTATTACCAATTATACTCACCAAAATAATATCACTGAGGGAAAGTGCGTTGTTCAGGAAGCAACATAGAAGAAAAGCTCATTATAATCTCTGCAACGCAACAAATAAATAAAATAAACTCACAATTGAGACTACAATTATGACAATTTTTTCTTGCATAGGGAAGTATTTGAAAGAACGTTTTGTTCGCCAATTGAACAATTCATAATGACCAGCAATAGCAAAAGCATGTCCGACAAATAAAATTGTTGATAGGCCAAATAATACTTTTACCAACCCCAGATTTGAAAATCCGAGAACTGGAAGAACAAATATGCCAATAGATGCAGCCAACATAGCTAAAAGATTAAGAAAGTCAGCAGGCGGAAGCCAAGTAATCTCATTTTTTTCTCTAGCCAGCATAGATTCTTCTTTAATTCTCCATGAAAAAGCTGTTACCTCAAAGCCTAATAACACACCTCCAGCAGTCCAAAGATCCTTCAAATCAAATGGCATAAACATTATCCTTAAAATTAGTATGGCTTATATAATAAATATACTCCACATCTTAATCAATTCGGATGTTCCCACTTTAGATTACTGATTATAATCTACATTTTTCTGACCATTTTGTGAAGCATTGATTTCAGTAAGTTACCTTTACTATTTCAGTGTAGCAAAAATGTAGCATATTTGTAGCAGAACGCATCCTAATTTTACATAATATACCGAAAATACAGGAAGGGATATAATGTTTAAATAGACTTTATAATCAACAAGTTAAGCTGAAACCCAAGCCAGAAGCCAATCATCTAAAATTAGCCAAAAATCAATTTTGAGTCCGGCGCGTCTGCCAATTCCACCACACCGGCAACCATTGATTGTAAAGCATTTTCAGCCTCTTCTGCAATCATTCATTTTTTAGGTGCAGCAAATTTAGAGCAGAAGAAATCCGACTAAGAGAAGTTGTAATGCTTCCTCACTGGTTCCTTAATATCCCAGACACAAGAAAGCCCTTCGGGAAATGTAACAAAGTCCCCTTTCCCGGATTGAACCTTTCCGCCCTCCTCATTTTGATTCGCCCACTTTACAGAATATAGAGTCATTTCCTTTCGAGCCCTATCCGTTGCCACATCCACGATAGGTCATAATAGGGTCTGCCTTCTTTCCTGTTATGCTCCTCAATATTTACTCATTACTGACAGTCTCCTTTTTGTTCACATGAGAATGTATCCCTGACATCAAAGGGTAGCTCTTTTTCACGATACATGCTCTCAAAGAGCATTGCTATTTTCTCTTATAACGATCAACCAACTTGTGAGTTCCTACTGTAAGAAGAGTGAATTTGTCGGCCTGTCTTAAAAAGAAGCACCGATAAAAAATATCAATATAAAATTCCCATTCGTCGTTGAGCTTGTGAATCTGAAGTGAAGGGTGTGCCGGATTCTCCTGCAGATAATGAAGCTGTTTTTTTACTTTCTTCTTGATGTCCTGCGAAAGTTTCTTGTAGGCTTCTTTGAATTCAGCGGTAAAGACTAATTCTATTTTTCCAGCCATCCGACTGCGTCTTCAACGGAATCAAAAGATTTTACTCTACCCTTTTTGATATCTTCTTTTGCCCTGCTGATGCTCTTCTGTGTATCGCTTTGACGAAATATCTCCATGCTAAGCTCAAGGGCAAGTAACTTTTTGTAAACATTATAGGGCAATATCACCTCTTTCGGCTTCCCGCTGATATCTGTAACAAACTTGGCTTTTTTCTGAATCTCTATGGTCGTCATGCAAGTATTTTAACATAACCGTTACGCACAATAAATTTTATTCGGTAATAGCCCTGTTGAGAGAATCTCTTATCCTATAATTCTCCCCCATCCCCACTCAACCAGCGTGATCCCCATATAGCAGGCAAGTGTCCAGTAGACGTTTGAGATAATGGGGCTGGATATGAAGATCGTCCAGTCCCGGCGCATCATGCCGCTGAATTTACCTCGACTTAAGAGGGTTAAGGACGCAAGTTGTACCATACTTTTGTTAGCTGCTTAAAAGCGGCTTCCTCTTCGTCGTTATCGTACATCCGAAAAAACATCATTGGTGTTTTGGCACAAGGCGTATTTGTAACTCGCAGTCGAGCGCCTGGGCAATTATCGTTTGAAATGCTCGTCATTTGCCTTGTCCTTGAAACGCGACTTTGATGCGGTTTTTATTTACCGATACAGAAATCGCTGAATATTTTATTCAGAATATCCTCTGTTGTTACCGAGCCGACAATCTCTCCGAGACTGTCCAGGGAATTTCTCAGCTCAATTGCAATGATTTCGAGGGGTTGGTCCTCTGTTAATGCCTTCATTGCCTTTTCAAGAGAAACTGCGGCATGTCCTATCGAAGTCTTATGCCTCAGGTTTGATATAACGAGTCCCTCCCTCTCCTCTTTCCAGTCTTTGAGACAGCAATCAACTATTTTGTCTTTCAGCTCTTCGATACCGTCTCCCCTTGTTGCGGAAATCTTCAAAAAGGATGAGGGATGAGGGATGAGGGATGAATTCCGGTCTGCGATAACCGGGAGGTCGCTCTTATTCAGGATGTAAATCGTATTTTTGTTCTTAACTTTTTCTATAACCTCAAAATCTTCTTTTCTCAGAGGTTCGCTGCCGTCGAATATTGCAATGACAAGATCGGCATTCTCTATGCTTTTAATGCTTCTTCTAACGCCTTCCTTTTCGGCAAGGTCTTCTACCTGCCGTATTCCTGCCGTATCCATAATCCGCAGAGGTAACCCCTTAATATTCAGATATTCTTCTAAAACATCCCTTGTAGTGCCCGGAATTTCCGTCACAATAGCCCTGTCTCTTTGCAGGAGTGCATTAAGGAGAGAGGATTTCCCGACATTCGGTCTTCCGACAATCGCTGTTGAAAGTCCTTCTCTGAAGAATTTTGCTTCCTCATATGTCTTTAGAAGACCGTGCAGATCATTTTTAACAAGCCTCATCGCATCCGATAATTCCTGCTTGGACGCCGTTTCGATTTCATCTTCAGGGAAATCAATATGGGCTTCAATCCGGACGCAGACATCAGTAAGTCTGTCTCTCAGAGATGTGATCTTTGAGAATAAGCCTCCCTGAAGCTGTTCAAGGGCTATCCGCCGGCTTTCATCGGTCTTTGAGCGTATCAGGTCAAGTACCGCTTCAGCCCGGCTCAAATCGAGCCTGCCGTTCAGGAAAGCCCTTTTGGTAAACTCGCCCGGCTCTGCAAGCCTGGCCCCATGCTGCAGGACAAGCTCAAGGGTTTTCCGCAGGGTTATCATGCCGCTGTGGCAGTTGATCTCTATGATGTCTTCTCTGGTATATGAATGCGGGGCCCGCATCACTGTGATAAGGACCTCGTCAATATTCAGGCCGGACTGCGGATCGAATATATGTCCATATAAAACCCGATGAGACTTTGAACCTGTGAGGGTTTTATTCTTTGGAGAATGGAAGATGGCATCTGCAATCTGAATGGAATCTTTCCCGCTTAACCGGACAATCCCTATTCCGCCTTCACCCAGAGGTGTGGAGATTGCCGCTATGGTATCATCTGTGAACATATGGATAGTATAACTTAGACAGGCCGACGCGAAAATTAGAAAAAGGATTTACGCCGCTTTTTTGGCGACTTTCCGGTTTACGTAAAACTGCTGGGTGATGCTGAAAATATTGTTTATGAGCCAGTACAGGACAAGTCCGGATGCAAAATTCAGGAAGAGGAAAGTAAAGATAACGGGCATGAACATCATCATCTTGTTCTGCATCGGGTCAAGCGAGGTCGGCGTCATCTTCTGCTGGATTATCATGGTAGCCCCCATGACAATAGGCAGGGGACCCACGGCGAACCCGCCTATTAAGGGCAACGCTGCCGGGAGATGTCCGAATAACGTGTCAGGCGCTGACAAGTCCTTTATCCAGAGCATAAACGGAGCACTCCTGAGTTCAATGGTTATAAGCAATATTTTATAGAGAGCAAAAAATACGGGTATCTGCAAAAGCATGGGAAGGCAGCCTCCAATGGGGTTTACCTTGTGTGTTTTGTAAATCTCCATCATCTCTTTTTGCATCCTCTGCGGATCTTTTTTATATTTTTCCTTTATCTCCGCCATCCGAGGCTGGACTTCCTGCATTTTCTTCATCGACTTTTGGCTTTTATTGATTAAAGGGATGAAGGGAATTCTTGTAACGATTGTAAGAAGAATGATTGCCCAGCCGTAATTGCCTGTCAGCCCATAAAAGATTTTCAGCAACCAGAACAAAGGCACGGCCAATATCGAAAAGAATCCGAAATCAATAATATGCTCAAGGCCGACATTAAGAGGTTTCAATATATCATATTCTTTAGGTCCGGCATACAGGATAAAGCTGTTTACCCCGGGCTTGCCTTTCAGCGCGATTACCGGGGAATCTTTTGCCTTCCAGACTTTTATCTCTTCCATTGCAGTCTGCGGAACAATTGAAGCAAAGAAATACTTGTCTTCCTGAGCGATCCATTTAATCTGTTCTTTAAAGCTTTTCGGTTCGTTCAGATCCTTGGCGGCAAATTCGAGTCTGTCGGTGTCCTTAAGAAGCACCGGACCGGTGTGCACGGAGGCGTCTTTCCTGTCGTGGATACCGAAATCGGTCCCGATCGTAATCCAGTATTCAGGGGCTCCGGAAAGTTCATCCTTCAGGTCAATCCTGTAGCTGTCATTATAAAAAGTATATGTTCTTCTGACGGCAAGCCCTGAACCGGCATATTCAAATATCAGTGATCCGGATTTGTTATTTTTGTCGAGTGTTACATCCCGTCCTGCGGTATGGAAATTAACTTCCGACAGCTCAAAATCCTCTTTGGACCCGATTCCCATGGGAGGTATTATGCCGCTTGTCTGAAGGAGAATAACATTTTTCCCATCGTTGTCCTTATATCTCTTCAGCTCAAAATGTTTTACCGTGGCGCCTTTTGTGGTAAATACAGCCGAGTATAATTCGGTCTCAACATTTATTCCTTTTTCTTCTGACGTGATTTTAGGGGGTATTGCAACGGGAGCCGCTTTTGCTTCTCCAGTGGCAGGTTTGGCCTGTTCTTCAACTTTAGGCTGTTGCCCCGCTTTTTGGGGCGCCGGCGAGACAAAGAAATACTGGTAGACGAGGAGGATTAAAAAGGAAATAGCAACTGCAATAAGCGCTCTCTTTTCCATGTTATTTTACAGGGTCATACCCGCCCGAATGGAAGGGGTGACACCTCAGTATCCTCCTTAGTGAAAGATAGATGCCTTTAAAGGAACCGTACTTTTTTATCGCATCAATTGAATACTCGGAGCATGATGGGATAAAACGGCAACTCATGGGCAACAATGGAGAAAGGAAATATCTATATGCTTTTATGAGCAATATCAGAATGTTTCTCATTTATCAGCCTTGATAAGAACCTTTTAATATCCCGCATAAGGTCATCCATACCGCTGTCTGCCGACAATTTTCTGGCGACGAACACGAAATCATAATGCAGAGGAATATCCTCTGACATTGTTCTTATGGCTTCTCTTAAAAGGCGTTTTATCCTGTTTCTGGCGACGGCCTTGCCGATCTTTTTGCTTACAGCCAGACCAAGACGGCTAAAGCCGAGTTCATTAGGCCTTGCGTAGATGACGAGATTTTTTGAAGCTAAGCTTGACCCTTCCTTAAAGACTAAATCAAACTCCCGTCTCCTAGTTAAAGAGCGCAAGGGTTTAAGGCGCATCAGACGGAAAGTCTCTTGCGTCCCCTGTCCCTTCTCCTCTTAAGAACCTTGCGTCCGCCCGAAGAACTCATCCTCTCCATAAAGCCATGAGTTTTTTTCCGTTTCTTGTTATGCGGATGATATGTTGTATAAGTTCCCATAATTACGAACCTCAATTATAATTTTTTCTTGAAAATAAAGTCAAGTCAATGGTAGAGTTTGAATATGAAGTACGGACAAAGAGAGATAAAAAAGGCTGTTCTTGAATTTTGGGACAACCCTGCCCCGGAAAGGGATTATGAGATCAATATCACCTTCCAGGAGTTCACATGCCTGTGTCCAAGGTCAGGCTATCCTGATTTTGCAACAATAAAAATAAGCTATGTTCCTGACAAAAAGATCGTCGAGCTGAAATCCCTTAAACTTTATCTGAATTCATTCCGTGATATCTGCATATCACATGAAGAGTCGGCAAATAAAATATTCTCCGAGATTCAAAAAAAGCTTAAGCCCAGGTTTCTGGAAATAACAGGCGATTTTAATCCGAGGGGAAATGTTAAGACGGTTGTAAAGGTTAGTTCGGAAGACCACAAACCGTTTGATAAGTGATTTTTATGCCGCCTTTGCACGTTCGATAAAGAGTTTCAGCTTATTAAGGTCTTTTTTCCCCCTTTCCGCTTCAACGCTGCTGCTCACATCTACACCGTAGGGTTGCACGCGTTTTACCGCTTCCGGGATATTGTCAGGAGTCAAACCGCCCGCCAGGATGATTCTGCCGAAATGTTTTGCTTCCACTGCAATCTCCCAGTTGAATATCCGTCCGGTCCCGCCGAAGACCTCGGGGGTATAGGTATCAAGCAGAAAAGCGGAAACGTAATCCTTGAAATTGATGAGCGGGTCGAGACTGTCGAGAGATTTTACCCGTATGGCCTTGATAACGGGTCTGGAATGCAGGTACATTTCAGGGGACTCTTCGCCATGTAACTGAACAACGTCGATTCCGGTCAGTGCTATAGTTTTTTCTATCTGTTCAGGCTTTTCATCAACAAAGACGCCGACGGTAGTTATGAAAGGAGGTAGTTTTCTTATTATTGCTTCCGCATCCCGGTCCGATATATAGCGGGGGCTTTCCGGAAAGAAAACAAAACCAAGGGCATCAGCGCCGAAGTCGATTGCCGCCGAGGCATCGTCAAGGTTTGTTATACCGCAAATTTTGACTTTAACGCCCACGGATTATTCTATCATACTTTACCGGTTAGTTCATCAATTTTCTTGCCGATATCTTCCGCTTCCATGAGAGAGGTCCCGATAAGAATTGCATCAATGCCCGCATCTTCGAGTAGTTGAACATCTGCCCTCGTACATATCCCGCTTTCGCTGACGATGATCTTTTGATGGGGCATCTCTTTTTTCAGGTCAAAGGTGGTCTGAATATCTATCCGTAATGTTTTCAGATTTCTGTTGTTTATGCCGATAATAGGGCAATCTATAAGCAGCGCTGTTTCAAGCTCTTTAAGATCATGCACCTCGAATAATACTGACATGCCGAGTTCGGTAGACAAATGCAGGTATTCCGCTGCCTGATTTTTTCCCAGTATAGCAGCTATCAGAAGGACGGCATCCGCTTCGTTTGCCCGCGCTTCATAAATCTGGTACTCATCAAAGATGAAGTCTTTCCTGAGCACGGGTCTTGATAGAACTTTCTTGACGTCGGAAATAAAAGCGATGCTGCCCTGAAAAAAGTCCTCTTCGGTAAGAATGGAGACTGCATCAACCGCCTTTTCCTCATAAATCCTGCCGACGGATATGTGATCGAAGTCCTTTCGTATAACGCCTTTTGATGGTGACGCCCTTTTAATCTCCGCAATCAATCTGATATTTTCTCCGGACTTTCTTTTAAGAGCGCCCGTAAAATCCCTCGGTTTTTCAACATAGCCGATCCCGCGCTTAAGGTCTCTCAGAGGCGCTTTAGCCCTAACCGAGTCCAGACTTTCTTTTTTCACTGCAACAATTCTATCCAGTATGCCCATAGTAAAGATTTTAAAGGAGAGCCCCTGAATTTTTCAATTAACCCTTCTTTTTTTGTTATAATCCTCACAATGATACTAAGAAGACTGCTTATCGCTTTTTTGCTGCTGTTATTTGTTTTTGCATGGGGGGTCTCCGGATATATGCTGATTGAGGGTTGGAAATTCCTTGATGCGTTGTATATGACCGTCATCACAATCTCTTCCGTCGGTTTTATGGAGGTAAACCCTTTATCAGCGCATGGAAGAATATTCACCATTGTACTGATATTTTTTGGCGCCGGCATACTCATGTACGGCATTTCAACTTTCACGGCTTTTTTAGTTGAAGGTCAGTTAAATGAATTACTTAGGAGGCGAAGAATGGAGAAGATTTTTACAAAATTGAAAGGGCATTATATCGTCTGCGGCACGGGAAGGATCGGCAGACATATTATAGATGAACTGCATAAAACAAAGAGGCGTTTTGTAGCTATAGATATTAAAGATGAAGTCTGCAAAGAACTGGGCGAAAAAGGTATCCTGAATATAAAAGGAGACGCTACCAGCAGCGCCGTCCTGAAGGTTGCGAATGCCGAAAATGCCAAAGGGTTATTCTGCACTCTGTCGGATGACGCTGACAATCTTCTTCTGATCTTCACCGCTAAAGAAATCAATCCGCGGCTTAAAATTGTTGCAAAGGCCGATGTGGATGAATCGAGGGAAAAGATGAGAAAGGCCGGGGCTGATGGAGTCGTGCTGCCATTGTTCATCGGCGGGCTGAGGATGGCCTCGGAGATGATAAGGCCGGAAGCGGTCAACTTTCTTGACAAAATGCTTAAGGGTCAGGAAGAGGTTTACAGGGTTGAGGACATGACTATATCTGTTGATTCAGTATTTATGGGGAAGACATTGAGAACGTCAGGTCTTCTGGATCATAAGGGGCTTGCCGTGGCTGCCGTCAGAAAAGGCGACAAATACCTTTTTAACCCTTCAGAAGATGAGATACTCGAGATTAGTGATGCAGTCATACTGATCGGCGAAACAGATCGTATCAGAGAAATCAAACAACAATCCGGATAAGAGACCCCTGATTAATGAATCCTGCAGATGAAAAGAGTCGTATAGCAAAGGCCGCCGGCCTTATGTCCGTTGCAACCTTTATCAGCCGCGTCCTTGGATATGTAAAGGACATGCTCCTCGCGGGAATCTTCGGAGCCACCGGCACGGCAGACACCTTTTTTGTAGCTTTCAGGATCCCCAATCTTTTAAGGGAATTATTCGCCGAAGGCGCTATGTCTTCCGCCTTTATCCCCGTCCTGACGGAATACCGGACAAAAGCGGGGCAGAAAGAAGCAGGGAAATTAGTCGGGATCACCTTTACCTTCCTTTTGCTTTTTGTCGGATTGATATGTGTCCTGGGGATTATTTTTACACCGGCAATCGTTACTGTAATAGCCCCCGGTTTTCTCGCTATGCCGGAAAAGTTTTCTTTAACGGTCCTTCTCACAAGAATAATGTTTCCCTTTTTATTATTTATAAGCATTGCAGCCCTTGTAATGGGGGCTCTCAATACAAAACGGATTTTTTTTATCCCTGCGCTTGCCCCTGCGATGCTGAATATTACGATCATCATTGTAGTGATTGTTCTTATTCCAAGAATGCAGCAATCCATTATTGCAGTGGCAATAGGCGTTGTTTTGGGAGGTTTAATCCAGTTCGCCTTTCAACTGCCTTCGTTTTTTAAAAACGGTTATTCTTTGAAACCTGCATATGATTTCGGGCACGCCGGCTTGAAAAAAATGGCGGTGCTGATAATGCCCGCAACAATGGGGATGGCAGTAGCACAGATCAATATTTTTGTCAGCACGATCCTTGCATCCTATCTGTCTGAAGGAAGTATTACCTATCTTTACTACTCCATGCGGCTTATTCAATTCCCTATAGGCATATTCGGTGTAGCGATGGGCATGGCCGTGCTTCCTACTCTGTCGGAACATGCTGCAAAAGGAGACTTTGAGAGGCTTAGGGATGACTTTTCCTTTGCCCTGAGACTGCTTTTCTTTATAACAATTCCGGCAATGGCCGGGTTGATCGCCCTGAAAGTGCCTATTGTGAATATACTTTTTCAGAGAGGCAAATTTGATTATGCCGCAACAGCAGGGACTGCTCAGGCTCTGCTGTTTTATTCTATCGGAATATGGTCCGTTGTAGGAGTCCGGGTCATAACGGCAAGCTTTTACTCAATGCAGGATACAAAAACGCCCGTCAGGATTGCAGTAGTCGCATTACTGACAAATGTCGTTCTCAGCTTAATATTAATGAAATATCTCCGGCACAGCGGACTGGCATTTGCAAATTCTCTTGCATCAGGGGTCAATTTCATTCTCCTTTTCATTTTGCTGAGGAAAAAACTCAAGAGGATAGGAGCAAAGAGGATTTTTTCTTCTTTCCTGAAGTCCGCACTGGCTTCGACTATAATGGGAGTTGCCGGGGGTCTTGTGCTTCACGGCGAACTATGGAGAATAAGCGGGCATACCTTTATAAAGAGTTTATATCTAACCGGTACCGTTATACTCTGTGCAGGCTTATATGTTTTAATCAGCTATTTGTTGAAGAACGAAGAGCTATCGTTTATAGTAAGAATGATTAAGATGAAATTGAAAATTAAATCTCCGGAGGTCCTATGATAATTCAGGAATTTGTCGTCGGTCCCCTTGAAAGTAACTGTTTTATTATTTCCGATGAACAGTCAAAAGAGTCTCTTGTTGTTGACCCCGGGGACGAACCTGACAGGATACTTGACTTTATAGATGAAAATCACTTAAAAGTAAAATATATCGTCTGTACCCATGCCCATTTCGATCACATCGGGGCTGTAATTGATATCAAGGAGGCACAAGGATCGAAGATTGTCATTCATAAGGATGAGCTTTTTTTGTATCAAAATGTTAATAAACAGGCGGCTATGTGGGGTTTCTCTGCCGAACCTTTGCCGGAACCTGATATGTTTGTTTCAGATGGTGATTTTTTGGAGCTGGGTAGCTTGAGATTTGAGGTGTTCCATACTCCCGGACACAGTCCAGGGGGAATTTGCCTGTATGGTGAAGGAATTTTGGTTGCCGGTGATACGCTTTTTGCAGGCTCTGTAGGTAGAACGGATCTGTACGGCGGCGATTTAGCACAGTTGAAAAAATCTTTTCAGCGGCTTATCTCACTGCCGGTGGAAGTAAGAGTTTTACCCGGCCATGGACCGGAAACAACTATAAAAAAAGAAAAGATTGATAATTTTTTCTCTCATGAAGTATAATTTAAAATTAAGATATCAGCAGGGTTGTATTTTCTAAAAAATAGAGATTTTAGGACTTATCTGGCTTTAAATAACCATTTTTAGGTATTATTCTGCAATAATTGACCATATTCCCCTATTGACTATCTTTTTGAAAATGCTATCCTATATTTAAGGACGCTATTAAAAAGTTGGATAGTAAATTATCCGGGTAGTAAACTCTATATTGTGATATACAGAGGTTATGCTATTTAGGTATAGCCTCTCTTTTTCTCTGTAAGCCTTGGGGCTAAAGCTACCAGCTTGAACCCCAAGGTTTCTGAGATGTTCTTTGTTCTTTGAAAACTAAAAAGTAGGCCACGTTAACAGTTTTGAGTTTTTGTACAGTTAGTCAGAATTAAACTTTAATTTGAGAGTTTGATCCTGGCTCAGAACGAACGCTGGCGGCGTGCTTAACACATGCAAGTCGAACGGGTC